>BNJT01002560.1_pt1 | contig 258110 bp, 392 predicted proteins | sample 8540491 | NCBI WGS metagenome assembly BNJT01 (sample SAMD00202455, study PRJDB9452) | human saliva metagenome | host: Homo sapiens | reverse complement strand
GGGGTTGCCATTGCTGGTTTGACACTATCACCGATCGAACAAATGATGCTTGCAGGCGTTATCGGCGCGGAAGCTGTCGGTGCCGGATTGGTACCGCCGCCTTGTATCCTACATTGGCGCGCGAACCAATCCCGCCTTTACCGCCACCCAGCTCGCCCCTGTTTACCAGCCTTTCCGCCGTACCGCGCACCTTTATCAACGCCACCACCGGGCTACCTGATCGAATGGCTGGGCTACGTCCATTTCTTCGGCTCTGTTTAGCCATTGGTTCTGCTGGCATGTCCCTATTGCTGAGAGTCGCACCTTGGGGCGGGGACAACCGACAAACTGAATCCCAGTGAATCCCTGCGGTTTATGCCCGTTCAACCCGAAAAAGCAGACGGCAATAAACCGCAGAATTGTTTGAACCGCGCCCTCCGGCCGGATTTCAGACGGTTTTACCGTCGGATATGCTATAATCCGCCGTTAAATTTCTATTTTCAGGAAAAACAGAGCTCGGAAAAATGCGGCATCGTCGGCCTGCCCAACGTCGGCAATCCACCTCTTTAACGCGCTGACCCAATCGGGCATCGAAGCGGCGAACTATCCCTTCTGCACCATCGAACCCAACGTCGGCATCGTCGAAGCGCCTGACCCGCGCATGGCGGAGCTGGCAAAATCGTCAACCGCAAAATGCAGCCTGCCATCGTCGAGCTCCGTCGATACTGCCGGTTTGCTGCAGGCGCGAGCAAAGGCGAAGGCTTTGCAACCAGTTCCTCGCCAACATCCGCGAAACCGACGCCATCGTCAACGTCGTGCGCTGCTTTTGACGACGACAATATCGTCCACGTTTCCGGCAAAAGTCGATCCGATTAGCCGACATCGAACCATCGGCACCGACCGGCGCTTGCCGACCCCGCCAGCGCCGAGTGCCATCGTCCGCGAAGAAAAACGCGCCCGCCCAGGCGAGGCTAAAGACGCCAAAAACTGGTCGAACTGTGCACTGCTGCCGCATCTGGACGAAGGCAAACCCGTCCGCTCTTTCTCGGCTTAGACGCGGGAAGAACTCGCCATGCTCAAACCGCTGTTCCTGCTGACCGCCAAGCCCGCCATGTATGTCGGCAATCGTTGCCGAAGACGGTTTTGAAAACAATCCGCACCTCGACCGCCTGAAAGAATTGGCTGAAAAGAAAACGCCCCTGTCGTTGCTGTTTGCGCCTGCGATGGAGAGCGAAATCGCTGCGAGCTGGAAGACGACGAAAAAGCCGAATTCTCGCCGAGATGCGGCTTTGAAGAACCCGCCTCAACCGCCTGATTCGCGCGGGCTACGATCTCTTGGGTCTGCAAACCTACTTCACCGCCGGCGTAAAAGAAGTCCGCGCCTGGACCATCCACAAAGGCGACACCGCCCCGCAAGCCGCCGGCGTCATCCACACCGACTTCGAACGCGGCTTCATCCGCGCCCAAGTCATTTTCTACGACGACTTTGTCTCGCTCGGCGGCGAGGCCAAAGCCAAAGAAGCCGGCAAAATGCGCGTGAAGGCAAGGAATATGTCGTGCAGGACGGCGATGTGATGCACTTTTTGTTTAACGTATAAAACTTTATACAAGGGAAAACACAAAGAAAAGAGCCTATTTCAAAAAGAGGCTCTTTGTTATAAGATAGATTTTCCCACCTACCAGCCTCAAAAGGTGAGATTATGCTATCCTCTATTTACACTTTTAGCAGATACTATTTCGATATTCAATCTACTGACACTCTCTAATTTACAACTACAAAAAGCTTACTTATTTTTGTTATGGTATTGCATTAGCTAAAGAAATTAAACTACTTAATGTAGAAAACCCCTTTGAAGTATGGCCTTTAGGACCTGTTAATAGAGACTTATATTTTCTTTTACGGCACTCAAGATGGTTCCATTCCAAGAGATTATATTCATCATCTTTCCTATGTCTATAATCACAATACTTCTATACACCTGAAGAACGCGATGTGATTGCAGAAACATTATAGGACATCTATCTGCTTTTCAAAATTAGTAGATTTAAGCCATCTACCTAGATTCTCCTTTGGGATAACATTTTAAAAAACGGAGCGGGCAATGGAGATATTATCCCTGATCATTTAATCCAAAAATTATTTTTTAGTAGCTAAAGAGAAGATTTTACATAAGAACATCACTTAGGCAACCCTTTGGATAATCTTGAAAATTACTTGAACAAGCTAACCAAAACACCAAAAATCTCAAGATGCCTTTTAGATGGATTCTCAAGAACGCAGTAAATAAGCACTAAGGAAGCATCGAGTAGTTGTGGATATTCTAGGATTCAAAGACTTTCAATAGAAAAGCCAGACTCAGCTGATCCTGATAACTTAATTTCCTTTGTGCATTGAACAGCTTTGCAACCCAAGTACAATAAATTTACGTAGTATCGGAAAAATTGAGAGTCACACTCAGATGATTACGACGACAGACAACCACATTCTCTGATGCGTTTTCTGTCCCATAATAAAAGTTGATGAAAATGACAGGTTGGATCGTTGAGGGAGCAGAAAATTTAGCACTTCTCATTTATATCATTGAGCGAGAGAGTTGCTAACGCATGGTTTTTTGTGTAGAGGGGGAACAGGACTGCTTTATCATGATGACAAATAATGAAAATCAAATATTATTTGGTCTCGTATTTAATAGAGCCTATCAACTAGAATCTGAGTTGGTTTCAATTCCTGATTATATTATTAGATATAAAGTAAAAATCTTATTTTACGATTATAATAAGTCTCCTGATAATGCTTCTTGTAAATTTATAAATTATTTGATGTTCATATAAAGGTATATTGATGGTCCCATGAGGCTGGATATTTTTGCAGTGATTTTATACAAACAGAGAGTGCTTTTATCCCATTTATTTAGATATAGATAAAGATATTATTGCCATTCGTGACCATTTATGTGAAAAGCTTCAAAATTCTACGGATAATCCTCACGTATTTCACAAAATATCCTCAATTAGTAGGTTATTCAACAGCGTTAAAAGATTCAGGAGGTCACAATCAATCTCTCCTAGTTCCTGTAGCGAATACTTACCAGAATAGCAGACGAATAAATGAACGTATTAAAGACTCCATAATCGCGCGGCCTTATCGCGCAAACCACCGACATCGCCGCACTCGACGCGCTGCTCAAACGGAGCATCGCCCTCACTGCGGCTATCGACCGACCGCCGACAGTCCGCACATCGGCCAATCTGCTGCCCGGCCTCGCCCTGCGCCGTTTCCAACAGGCGGACGCACGCCCGATGGCATGCGGGCGGGCGCGACCGGCATGATCGGCGACCCCAGCTTCAAAGCGGTGGAGCGCAGCTTGATTCCGCCAGAAACCGCTCAGAGGCCGGTGCAGCCAGCATCCGCGCCTTAACTGAGACCGTTTTGAGCTTCGAAGGTAAAACGCGCCATTATGCCGCGGTGTAACCAACAACGCCGACTGTGGTTCGGCGGCATGAACCGCCTCGACTTTCCTGCACGCGACATCGCGCGACACTTTTCTGTCAACGCCATGCTGAATTAAAGGAATCCGTCAAACAGCGTATCGACCACCGCGACGACGTAGGCATTTCGTCCACCGAGCTTCGTCTGCACCCGCTGCAAAGGCTACGACTTTGCCGACTCAACAAACGCCGCGGCGTGCAGCCTGCAAATCGGCGGCTCCGACCAATGGGGCAAACATCTTACCGCCGCATCGACCTGACACGTCGTCTCGAAACCAACAGGTATTCGGCCTGGACCCTGCCTGCTGGTTAACCACGGCCGACGGCAGCACCAAAGTTCAACGCAAAACCGAGGGCGGCGCGGTAAGCGGCTGAACGCGAAGAAAACCTCGCCCTATCAGTTCTACCAGTTCTGGCTGAAAGTTGCCGATGCCGATGTGTATAAATTCCACGAAATACTTCACCTTCCTGGGTCATCGAAGAAATCTGACGCCATCGAAGCGAAAGACAAAGCCAGCGGCACTAAACCCGAAGCGCAACGCATCCTCGCCGAAGAAATGACCTGCCTGATTCACGGCGAAGCCGCCCTGCAAGCCGCACAGCGCATTTCCGAAAGCCTGTTTGCCGAAGACCAAAAGCAGCCTGACGCGAAAAGCGACTTCGAACAGCTCGCCCTCGACGGTCTGCCCGCATTTGAAGTTTTCAGACGGCCTCAACGTCGTCGAAGCTCTGGTCAAAACCGGCTTGGCCTCGTCCAACAAAGAAGCGCGCGGTTTTGTGAACAGCAAAGCGGTATTGCTCAACGCACAAGCTGCCGAATCGAAGCAACCTTCGAACCACGCCGCCGAACGCCCGATGATGCCTATCTGCTGACCGACGCGCACAAACGCTTCGGCAAATACACCATCGTGCGGCGCGGCAAACGCAACCACGCGCTTGCTGTCATAAACGATGCGGAGGCCGTCTGAAAAATATTTTTCAGACGGCCTTTCTGCCGACACCGGTATCACATCAACATCATTCCCGTCTTTAATCTTCCGCTATTATCCATGACGAACATCACCCAAATCCTCTCAAGAACTTCTCCGCCACCGCTGCCCAAATCACCGCTCGCTGTCGAGCTTTTTGGACGACGGCGCGACCGTGCCGTTTATCGCCCGCTACCGCAAGGAAGCCACGGGCGGGCTGGACGATACGCAGCTGCGCCAGCTTGCCGAGCGGCTGCAATACCTGCGCGAGTTGGAAGAGCGCAAAAGCCGTTGTTTTAAAAAAAGCATTGAAGAGCAAGGCAAGCTTTCAGACGACCTCAGGGCGCAAATCGAAGCCGCCGACAACAAAAACCGCGCTGGAAGACCCTGTATCCCGCCCTACAAACCCAAACGCCGCACCAAAGCGCAAATCGCGCGCGAACACGGTTTGCAGCCGCTGGCGGACGTGTTGCTTGCCGAGCAGCCGCAGGATGTGGAAGCCGCCGCGCAGGGGCTACCTGAACGAAAAACGTCCCCGACGCCAAAGCCGCGCTGGACGGCGCGCGCGCGATTTCTGATGGAGCAGTTTGCCGAAGACGCGGAACTCATCGGCACGCTGCGCGACAAGCTGTGGAACGAAGCCGAAATCCACGCGCAAGTCGTTGAAGGCAAAGAAACCGAAGGCGAAAAATTCAGCGATTATTTCGACCACCGCGAACCCGTCCGCGCTCATGCCCAGCCACCGCGCGCTGGCGGTTTTGCGCGGCCGCAACGAAGGCGTGTTTGAACATCGCGCTCAAATACCAGCCCGACGACACGCCGATTACGCAGCAAAGCGAATACGAGCAAACTCATCGCCCGCCGCTTTCAAGGTTTCAGACGGCTACAAATGGCTGCGCGACACCGTGCGCCTGACTTGGCGCGCGAAAAATCTTTTTGTCGCTGGAACTTGAAGCCTTAGGGCCGTCTGAAAGAAGCCGCCGACACCGATGCGATTACCGTGTTCGCCCGCAATCTCAAAGACTTGTTGCTCGCCGCGCCCTGCCGGACGGCTGACCACGTTTGGGTCTCGACCCCGGCTACCGCAACGGCGTGAAATGCGCTGTGGTGGACGACACGGGCAAGCTGCTGGATACCGTCATCGTCTATTTGCATCAAGAAAACAATATGTTGGCAACGCTGTCGCGCCTGATTAAACAGCACGGCGTGAAGCTCATCGCCATCGGCAACGGCACCGCCAGCCGCGAAACCGACAAAATCGCGGGCGAACTGGTGCGCGGAATGCCGGAAATGGGGCTGCACAAAATCGTCGTTTCCGAAGCCGGCGCGTCGATTTATTCCGCGTCCGAACTGGCGGCGCGCGAGTTCCCCGACTTGACGTTTCCCTGCGCGGCGCGGTGTCCATCGCCCGCAGGCTGCAAGATCCCGCTCGCCGAGTTGGTCAAAATCGATCCCAAATCCATCGGCGTGGGTCAGTATCAGCACGACGTCAACCAAAGCCAGCTTGCCAAATCGCTGGACGCGGTGGTCGAAGACTGCGTGAACGCCGTCGGCGTGGACGTGAACACCGCCTCCGCCCCACTCTTGGCACGGATTTCCGGTTTGAATCAGACCCTTGCCCAAAACATCGTCGCCTACCGCGATGAAAACGGCGCATTCGACAGCCGCAAGAAATTGCTGAAAGTACCGCGTTTGGGCGAAAAAACCTTCGAGCAGGCGGCGGGCTTTTTGCGGATTAACGGCGGCAAAGAGCCGCTGGACGCGAGCGCCGTCCACCCCGAAGCCTATCCCGTCGTCGCCAAAATGCTGGCGCAACAAGGCATTACCGCCGCCGAACTCATCGGCAACCGCGAGCGCGTGAAGCAAATCAAAGCGTCCGACTTCACCGACGAACGCTTCGGCCTGCCGACCATTCTGGACATCCTGTCCGAACTGGAAAAACCCGGCCGCGACCCGCGCGGCGAGTTTCAGACGGCCTCATTCGCCGAAGGCATCCACGAAATCAGCGACTTGCAAGTCGACATGATACTCGAAGGCGTGGTCTCCAACGTCGCCAACTTCGGCGCATTCGTGGACATCGGCGTCCATCAGGACGGCCTGGTGCACATCTCAGCCCTGTCCAATAAATTCGTCCAAGACCCGCGCGAAGTGGTGAAAGCCGGAGACGTGGTGAAAGTGAAAGTACTGGAAGTCGATGCCGCCAGAAAACGCATCGCGCTGACCATGCGGCTGGATGACGAGGCGGGCGCAGCCAAAGGCAACAGGTCGTCTGAAAACGAGCGTAGCGAGTTTCGCCAAAGCAAACACTCCGAACGCCGCGACCGCAAACGCAACGCAACGACCGCGCCCTGACCAATTCGGCAATGGCAGATGCGTTTTGCGAAGTTGAAGCGGTAATTTATGCATCAAAAATATAAAATTTGATTCTCAGTGAAATTTGCGTATCAAAAAGAGCTGCAAAATAATTTTGCGGCTCTTTTTTATGAAAATCCAATTTGCAAATTTATTTGCAACTCAAATTTGATGTACAATCTGATTTGTTAATCAAATCTTAAAAATAAGATACACAAAATGAATGCTTCTGCCATAGATTTAAGCCGCGCTGTTACCTACCACCTCGGCGCATTCCCGCCCAAAGAGCTGGAATTAGCACGTTTTTCAATGAAATACTCTCTGCGTAACCGACGCACTTTCGCGTTGACGACCAAATGCTGAAAAACCCCTGCACAACAGCGAAATCTGCTGGCACCGCTGCGCAGCCGCGAAGCAGTCATTTCGTCGCGCATCGAAGGCACCATCAGCACATTGGACGAAATCCTGCGTTATGAAGCGGAAGCCGAACAAAAGCAGACATCGCGGGAAGTGCGCCAAGATACGGTGGAAACCCTGCCCTATCAGCGCACCCTGAAAAACTGCACAATCGGCCTCTGAAGGGCGGGCATCCGCTCAGTGCATCCATGCTGCGCTCCATGCATCAAGGTCTCGCTCAGTTCCGGACGCGGGCGGACAAAACGCCGGGACAGTTTAAAACCGAACAGAACTATATCGGCCGGCGCGGTTCGCGGCAGATAGATTTTATTCCCGTCGCGCCTGAATATTTGCAGGCCGGTTTGGACTACATTGTTTGAATACATCAACACCAGCGATGCCAAGCCATTGATTAAAAACCGCCGTTTCCCATATAGAATTTGAAGCCCTGCATCCGTTCAAAGACGGAAACGGACGTATCGGCCGGATGTTGATTCCGCTATTGCTTTGGCAAATGCGGCAGATCAGCGAACTTCACTTCTATATCAGTCTATTTTTGAAGAAACAGACGAATATCGAACGGATGCGCAATGTTTCGGCACACGGCGACTGGTCGGGCTGGTGCGCATTTTTCTGTCGCGCCGTCAGCGAGCAGGCAAGGCAAAATCTGGATATTGCCGAAAAATTACCGCACCATGTGAAGACATGAAAACAGGCTGCCCGACTTGCTAGCATCCAAATGGACATTAACCGCCTTAGACGCGCTATTTACCCAGCCGGTTTTCAAAGCTAACCGCTTCGCCATCGGGCACGACATCCCCAAACCAACCCTGCAAAAACTGCTGAAAACTTTCATCGGACAACCAAATCATCCACACCATCGAACCTGCAGCCGGCAACCGCGCCGCATTATATTCGTTTGAACCCTTTGTTGGGAAATTAGTGCGATTTAATCCGTTATACAATCGAGGCCGTCTGAAAACCGTTTTTCAGACGGCCTCGAAACCCATATATCTGCCAATTCCACAATCCGCTGCCGTTTGTTTCCCGCCGTTAAACACTCTTTTTCACTGCCACCGGTTCATCAAACCGCAAAAATACAATAAAAATGCCGAACTATCTCATTTGAAAGAAAAATCATGAATCTGAAAAAATTCTCGCTCGCCTCCCTCACCCTGTTCGCTTTGGCTGCCTGCGGCGGCAAAACTGAAACTCAGCGTCCCCGCCGACGGTGCGCAGCAAAGCACCTCCAGCGCGCCGGTTCCCGCAGCGGTAACCAGTTTGGTCGAAGGCCAAAAACTATACCGTCCTGCCGGTATCGATTCCGCAGAATCAGGCGGGTAAAATCGAAGTATTGGAATTTTTCGCTATTTCTGCCCGCACTGCCAGCATCTGGAGCCTGTGCTGACCGAACACGTCAAAACGTTTAAAGACGATACCTACCTGCGCGGCGAACACGTCGTTTGAACGCCGAAATGAAACCGCTGGCGCGCTTGGCCGCAGCCGTGGACATAGCCGGTGAAAAGCCACGACAGCCTGATTTTTCAATGCCCTGCATCAACCAGAAAATCAATCTGGCTGATGCCGATACCGTGAAGAAAATGGCTGAACGAACAAACCGCCTTTGACGGTAAAAAGTATTGGCGGCTCTACGAATCGTCCGGAAAGCCAAGCCTCGCGCCGACCAAATGGAAAAACTGACCAACACCTACCAAATCACCAGCACCCCTGCGGTTGTTGTGGGCGGCAAATACGCGGTTAGAATCTCGCTGACTGGCAGTCCGGTATGCAGACCGTCGATCTCTTAATCGACAAAGTACGCGAAGAGCAAAAACGCAACCTGCGAAAATAATCCGGCCCTCGTCGTAGTCAACGGAAAGCGCCGTCTGAAATCGTTTCAGACGGCCTTTCCGTTATGAAGCCGGCGATAGATACTGAACTATCTTCTCCGCCATGCTTTCCCTGCGCTCTAACGGGCATAAAATTTAAAATGGCAGTTCCTTCTTTCACAAAACCAGGAGACAGATTATGCGGCTCGAAAATCAGTTGCTATTGTTGTGCGCTTTTGCATTCAGCGCCGGTTTTTCTCGCCAAACCGACCAAAAACGCTGCCTGTGATTTGACGACGGCGCAGGCGCAGGCGGTGGTGCAGCTTCGATGAAAAAGGCGTGTGAGATTAAGGTGCCGATGAATATCGCGGTCATGGACGCGGGCGGTATCGAGTGCGTTTGCGCGTATGGACGACGCGTTTATCGGCAGCATCGATATTGCGCAGAAAAAGCGAAAACGGCATCGCCATTTCATATGTCCACCCGTGATTTGGGGCAAGGCTTTCGCAACCACGGGCGGCTGAGCTCTGACGGTATCGAAGTAACCAATAACGGCTTGGCCATCTTTGCCGGCGGCGTACTGCTGGTAAACAAAGCGGGCGTTATCGTCGGCAGCGTGGCGTCAGCGGCGGCTCGGTGGATGAAGACGCAGCGTGGCCAGCGGCGCGCTGCGGCTGTTTGCCAAGCAGATAAGCGGGATAGTTAGGCGCCGTCTGAAAACCTGTTATCGGTTTTCAGACGGCCTTTGATTGTTCCGCCGGCAAATCAGTCTTTCAACTTCGCCAACTGATTTTGAACTTTGCTCATCTTATCTTCCAATTCCGCCAAATCGGCTTTGTCTCTTTTTCCACCAGATGCGCGGGGCTTTTTCGGTGCAGCCGGGCTTGGAGAGTTTGGCGTTGAGTTTGTCCAAGGCTTTTTGCAGCTCTCGGCTTCTTTGCTCAAACGGGGCGGTTTCGGCGGCTTTGTCGATTTCGACTTTCAGCATCAGGCGCGCGCCGTTGCAGACGGCGACAGGTGCGTCTTCGCTTTCGGGCAGGGCGGCGACTTGCTGTACTTCGGTCAGGCGGGTCATCATCGGCAGGTATTTGAGGTAGTCCGCCAAGTCGTCCGCGCTTTCGACAAACAGCGGGGCTTTGACGTTGGGTTGATGCCCATTTCGCCGCGCAGGTTGCGGACGGCACCGATCAAATCCTGCAACACGGTCATTTGCTCTGAAGGTCGTCTGAACGATTTGTTCGTGGTCGGCTTCTGGGGAAAGCGGGCGAGCATGATGTTGTCGGCGGTTTTGGCGTCGCATATGGGGGCGACGGTTTGCCAGTAGTTCTTCGGGTGATGAACGGATAATCGGATGCAGCAGGCGCAGGGCGGCTTCGAGTACGCGCAATAAGGTATGGCGTGTGGCGCGTTGGCGGCTGGCGCAGCCGGTTTGAAGCTGCACTTTGGCGAGTTCCAGATACCAGTCGCAATAGTCGTTCCATACGAAGTTGTACAGGGTTTCGCGCCAAATCAAAGCGGTAAGTTTCGTAGGCTTGCGTTACTTGCCTCGATGGTCTGATTCAGACGACCCTATGATCCACATATCGGGGAAGCGAATAGCCGCGCGGTTCGGTGGCGGTTTGCGCCGTAGCCGCAGTCTTGGTTTTCAGTGTTCATCAAGACGAAGTTGGTGGCGTTCCAGATTTTGCTGCGAAGTTTCGGTAGCCTTTCGGCGCGTTTGAAGTCGAAGTTCACGCTGCGCCCCCAAGCCGGCGTGAGCTCGCCATGGTGAAGCGCAATGCGTCCGCGCCCATGCTGGGGATGCCTTCGGGGAAGAGTTTTTTTCGTGGCTTCTTCCACTTTCGGCGCGGTTTCGGGTTTGCGCAGACCGGTCGTGCGTTTCACCAGCAGCTTGTCCAAGTCGATACCGTCGATCAAATCCGACAGGGTCGATGACGTTGCCTTCGGATTTGGACATTTTTCTTGCCTTCGTGGTCGCGCACGATGCCGTGGATATACACGTCTTTAAACGGTACTTTGCCGGTGAAGTGGGTGGTCATCATAATCATGCGCGCCACCCAGAAGAAGATAATTTCGTAGCCGGTGACCAAGACATTGGACGGCAGGAAGGCTTTGAGTTCGTCGGTTTCAGACGGCCAGCCGAGCGTGGAGAAAGGCACGAGCGCGGAGGAGAAACCATGTATCCAATACGTCTTCTTCGCGGGTCAAGCCTGTTTTGCCGGCTTGTTTTTCGGCTTCTTCCTGATTGCGGGCGACATAAACATTGCCTGCTTCGTCGTACCACGCAGGGATTTGATGACCCCACCACAGTTGGCGCGAGATACACCAGTCTTGGATGTTGTTCATCCATTGGTTGTAGGTATTGACCCAGTTTTCAGGGATAAGCGTACTGCGCCGCTGTCGACGGCTTTTTTGGCTTTGTCGGCGAGGCTCAAGCCTTTGAATTCGCTGTCAGGCTCGCCGCCGTTTGGCGTGGCGGACATGGCGACAAACCATTGGCTGGTCAGCATCGGCTCAATCACTGAGCCGGTACGATCGCCTTTCGGTGTCATCAGCGTGTGCGCTTTGATTTCGACCAACAAGCCTTGTTCCTGCAAATCGGCAACCATTTGTTTGCGCGCGGCAAAGCGGTCCAAGCCTGCGTATTTTTCAGGCAGGGCAAAGCCTAGTTGCGCTTCGCCTTTGAAGTTGAACACTTCGGCGTTTGCCAAAGCTACTTTGGCTTCCAAATCGAACACGTTAACCAAACGCGTGTCGTGGCGTTTGCCGACTTCGTAGTCATTGAAGTCGTGCGCAGGCGTGATTTTCACGCAGCCGGTACCGAAGTCTTTTTCAACGTATTCGTCGGCAATCACGGGATGGTGCGGCTGGTCAGCGGCAGGATTAATTCCTTGCCGATTAAGTGGGTGTAACGTTCGTCTCTCGGGATTGACGGCAACGGCAACGTCGCCCAGCAGCGTTTCGGGACGGGTGGTCGCGACGATGACGGCTTCGGCAGGGATTGTCCGCCAGCGGATAGCGGATGTGCCACATAGAGCCCTTGTTCTTCCACGCTTCCACCTCCAAATCAGACACTGCTGTACCAAGCACGGGATCCCAGTTCTACCAAGCGTTTGCCGCGGTAACCAAGCCCTGTTCAAACAGGCGTACGAACACTTCGGTCACGGTTTCGGCGCGCACGTCGTCCATCGTGAAATACCATCGCGCGTCCAGTCGGCAGAACAGCCCACGCGACGCATTTGCTGCGTAATCGTGCCGCCGGAAACTTCTTTCCATTCCCCACTCTTTTTCCAGAATTTTCACGACCCAAGTCATGACGGGACACGTTTTGCGCGGCAAGCTGACGCTCAACCACGATTTGCGTGGCGATACCTGCGTGGTCGGTGCCGGGAATCCAAGCGGTATTGCAGCCTTTCATGCGGTAGTAGCGGGTCAGACCGTCCATAATGGTTTGGTTGAAGGCATGGCCCATGTGCAGCGTGCCGGTTACGTTGGGCGGCGGCAGTTGGATGGAAAAAGACGGTTTGGTCAAATCCATATCGGGCTGGAAATAACCTTGGGTTTCCCAGTTTTGATAGTGTTTGGATTCGATTTCGGCGGGATTGTATTTGTCTAACATGGTAAAAATGCTGTCTGTAAAAAGGGTTTGCAGGGGCAAACGTCTGTTTATAATTGCGTGATTATAGTGCAAAAAGGCCGTCTGAAACGATATTCCGTTTCAGACGGCCTTTGAAAACAAAACCAAAACGGCTTATTTGCCTTTGGTCGGACTGCTTTTGCTGGGAAGCGTACAACCAGGGTCGCGGTTTTTCAGCAAGGAGGCCACGGCAAATCCTCACGGTTGACTTTTGCCAAGTCCACACGTTCGATATGCACCAAGCGCAGCAGTTCGCCGTACGGGTTTGGGCATGTTGCGACCGGACTCATAACGCGAACCGCCCGACTGGAGTCACACCGATGCGGCTCCAAAAGTCCATTTGATTTAAAACCGAGTTTTTGCGGATATCGCGGATATTGTCGAATCTTTCTCAAACGACTTCATGAAATTTCCTTCTATTTATCTAAAACCTCAAATCCGGCCGACGGAGAACCGCCCGCCAACCTCACAGATTATCAACAATTAAAGTGTAAGCTCTATACTTCTTTCCGAAACACTGTAGTTTAGACAGCATAATCCAAAGAAGTTTTATCGATGTTGTCATAATCTGGATAAATATTTCCAAACTAACTTTTTCAGAAAAATTATATTATACAAATCAAAAAGTTATAATTTTTATGTAAATAAGCTATAAAGCTATATTTTACACAAATAAACACTCTTAAATATCAAGGCCTTCCGCTTGCAGGGGCTGATAGTAAGGATTTCGTCAGCCGGTTTCCGTTACCAAAACTTCATGTTCCCATTGGGCGGAAAGTGAACGGTCTTTGGTAACCACTGTCCAGCCGTCGGGGAGGATGTGCGCAGGTGGCGTTTGCCTTGGTTAATCATCGGTCTCGATAGTAAAATCATGCCGGGTTTTCAAGACTAGGCCTTGGCCTTTACGGCCGTAGTGCAGGACTTGCGGGGCTTCGTGAAAGCCGCGTCCGATGCCGTGGCTGCAAAATTCCCTGCACGACGGAATAGCCTGCGTTTTCGGCAACCTGCTGGCAGGCGAGCTGTACATCGCCGAGCGTGGCGCTGGTTTGACGGCGGCGATGCCGCCATCGTGGATTCGTGGGTAACGTCGATCAGACGTTGGGCAATGGGGAAATTCTGCCGACTGGCAAACATGCGGCTGAGTCGCCGTGAAGCCGCTCTTTTGATGGTCAGGTCGATGTTGATGATGTCGCCTTCTTTTGAGCGGCTTGTCGTCGGGGATGCCGTGGCAGATGACGTGGTTGACGGAAGCACAGCAGGATTTGGGATAAGGCGGGTTGCTGTAGCAAGGGGCGGGATAGCCACCTTTGACGTTTATACGATAGTCGTAAACGAGTTTGTCGATTTCGTTGGTGGTGATGCCGGGTTTGACGAATTGGCCGATGTAGTCGAGGGCTTCGGCAACGAGCTTTGCTCAGCTCACGCATTTTTCGATTTCTTCGGGGGTTTTGATGATGACTTCGTTCATGATGCTTCGTGATGTTTTCAGACGGCCTGCGGGGATTCCGATGCCGTCTGAAAGAATTAGAAAACCGTCCGAATCGAGTTTTTAAAACCGTCTGTCATATCGGACAAATCAAAACCGGCGGAACGGACGGGCCCTTAAAAAAGTTCGTCCATCTCTTCTTTTTGCTGCTGGGATTGGGGTTTGGCCTGTTCCGGTGCTGGGTTTGGTTTCGGCGGGCGGTTCCGGGTTCGGCTTTCGGAGTGTTTTTGCGCGTTTCCGGCTCCGGTTGTTCTGTTTTGCGGCGGAGGCGGAGGTGTTACGGCTGATTGTCGGGTTTGTCCTGTTTGGCCGCAGCAGGCTGGTTCAGGCAGCATCGGCTTCGGAGGCATTGCTGTGCGGGGCGGTTGCTGGCGGGCGGAACCGCTGTCGGCTGCGGCAGGGCTTCCGTTATTGATTGGAGCGGCGGAACCATCCGGTCATCCGTAATGCCCGTCGGATGCTGACCGCCCGCATTCGATTGATGACGATGCCGCCTGCCGGCACGGCGCCCGACCCTTCGGGTTTCAATACTTCCACGCGGCCCGTGCCTGTTTCTGTCTTTTGGGCTGCGCCTCGATGGGGCGCGCTTTGTCGTGCGAATTGAACGTGCCCACCACGCCGACGATGACGGCGACAATGGCTGCGGCACAAAACCTCAACACGGCGGTAACGAGGTGTTTGGGTTTGAGTTGGAAGGGAGCTGCGGTTTTAGGTTTTTCTGGATACCGGCATAGTTTGTTTCCGTTCCTTTTAATAGATTCCCTTGGGATGAAAGATCTGTTTCAGTACAGGCCGTCTGAAACCAGATGCCTCAGGGTTTCAGACAGCCTTTGAAAATGATTAGACCGTTTGGTTTTTATTATGGTTTAACGTAATTCTGATACAGCGTAACGACCTTTGCACGCCGTAGGTGGTGCTGACTTTTTCGGGTAACCTGCTCCTGCTCTTCCGGCGTCAGGATGCCCATCGATGTAGGTTGGCATTGTCGTAGGTAACGACTTTTGACGCGGCTCTGCGTGGCCGGCTTCAGGCCGAGCAGATAGGTGCGGACTTTGGACGTGCCCCATGAATCGGCCGCGACATCGCCGAACGTGCGCGGCTGCGGGGCGACATTGATGTAGTTGTACACGCCTTGGGCCGCCTGCTCGGAACGGGCGACCTGTTCGGCAAATTTTTCTCTTCTTCCGGTGGCCACCCTGACCGAGCAGCAGCAGATGGCGGTTGTAGCCGACCACGCTGATTTTCGGCGTGTAACCCGTTACCTGGTTATTCTGGCGCAGGTAGGAACGGATGGTGTTTTCGACGCGTACCGACATAACGCTGTCGTCGGCCTGCGCGCCGGTGGTACGGCGGTCGGCCAGCGATTTGCCGCCCACGGCCGCCCCGCCCAAAACCGCGCCCACGCAGCCGCTCAGGGTCAGGCCCAATACGGCGGCGGTCAAAACCGGCTTGACATAGTGTTTGATTTTCATAATTTTTCCTTTGTGCAGGTGATTTTCAGACGGCCTGCCGCCCGCTGGAACGGCAGGCCGTCTGAAAGAATTACATGCCTTCAAGCAACATCGTGTCGATACAGTCGCAGATGGCGTGAATCAATAAGATATGGTTTTTCCTGAATACGCGCGGTGCGCGGGTACGGCACATTGAGCAGGATGTCGCTGTCTTGCAGCATGGCGGCGATTTTTGCCGCCGTCGCGTCCGGTCAGGGCGATGACCCGCATGTCGCGCTCGTGCGCCGCTGATGGCTTCGATGACGTTGGCGGAATTGCCCGAGTGGAAATGCCGACCAACACGTCGCCTGCGCGGCTCCAGCGCGCGCACCCGCTTTGCTGAAAATATGCTCGAAACCGTAGTCGTTGCCGATGGCGGTCAGCGCGGAAGTATCGGTGGTCAGGGCGATGGCGGCCAGCTCCATGCGTTCCCTTTTCAAAAACGTCCGAGTCATTTCGGCGGCAAAATGCTGCGCGTCGGCAGCCGAACCGCCGCTGCCGCAAATCAGGAACCTGCCGTCGTTCATCAGGCACGCCAGCAGCAATTCCGGCCGCCTGCGCGGTCGGTTCGACCAACACCTCGGCCGCCTGCTGTTTCGCTTTGATGCTGGCAAAATGCGCGGCAACGCGCTCTTGTAATGTCGTCATATCCAAATCAGCCTGTAGATATTCTGCACCCATTCGGGCGGGTTTTCTCCCTGAATCAGCACCGCATCCAAGCGGCACGGCGCATGACTCAGACCGTGTTGTCTGCAGTACGTTCCGCGGTTTTTCCGCAACTTTGCCAGCTTTGAAGGCGTAATGCTGTATGCCGCACCGACCGAAACCGCCGTTTTTCGGTATTTTACTTCAACAAACAGAATCGTGTTACCGTTTTTGACTATCAAATCGATTTTCGCCGAAAGTGCAGTGCCAGTTCTCTCTACCAGCCTGCACCCCTGCTCCTGCAAAAACGCCAGCGCGGCATCTTCGCCCACCGCACCCTGTTTATAGTTCAAACGCATGATGTTCTCCACCTTTAAAACAAAAAGCCGCCCGCCCGATTTCCTTTATAATACCGGCAGCACGATAATCCCATTCCGACTTTCAGACGGCCTCCGACTATGATTCAGAAACAACTCCAGAAAAGCCTGCGGCAGCATTATGCCCAAAACATTATACGTTGTCGCCACGCCCATCGGCAATTTGGCCGACATCACCCTGCGCGCGCTCGCCGTCCTGCAAAATGCCGGACCTCATCTCGCGCCGAGGACACCCGCGTAACTCGCCCGCCCGCTGAGCGCATACATGGCATAGCAGGGCAGGCTGGTCAGCGTGCGCGAACACAACGGAGCGGCAGATGGCAGACAAAAATCATCGCCCATCTTTCAGACGGCCTCACCGTCGCCCAAGTCTCCCGATGCAGGCACGCCCGCCGTGTGCGACCCCGGCGCCAACTTGCCGGGCACGTGCGCGAAGCCGGATTCAGAGTCGTTCCCGTCGTCGGCGCCAGCGCGGTGATGGGCGCATTGAGCGCGGCGGGCGTAACCGAATCCGATTTCATTTCAACGGCTTCCTCCCGCCCAAACCGGCGAACGGCAGAAGCTGCTTGCCAAATGGGCGCAGGCCGATTTTCCGGTGGTCATGTTCGAAACCCCGCACCGCATCGAAGCCGCCCTGTCCGACATGGCGCCCATTTCCCGAACGCAGGCTCACCCTCGCCCGCGAAATCACCAAAACCTTCGAAACCTTTTAAGCGGCACCGTTTCCGAAACTCCAAAACCGCCTACAGGCCGACAACGACCAAATCCGCGGCGAAATGGTGTCATCCTCCACCCGCCCGCTCGCGGAAAAACACGACGGCCTGCCCGAAGCCGCGCAACACATCATGAACATCCTCGCCGCCGAGCTGCCGACCAAACAGGCCGCCGAACTGGCCGCGAGATTACCGGCGAAAGCAAAGTCCCTGTACGACTTGGCGCTGACCGCAAAGATAAAGGCAAGGCCGTCTGAAAACCCGTACCCGCAGGGAAATCCGCAATGTTTACCGTACAACGCATCTACGACTACCGGCCCGCCGCCGGACAAACCGCCGTCTTCATCGACCGCCTCTTACCCGCGCGGCGTGAAACTAAAGAAAAATTGCTCGCCGCCGAATGGCTGAAAGCCATCGCCCCAGTGCAGAACTGCGCCGCTGGTACCACGAAGACCCTGCGCAACATTTTTGCCGCCTTCGTAACCTCGCTACCACGGAGAATTGCAGGGCGAAACGCAGCAAAAAGCCGTCGCGCACCTCTTTGAGTTGAAAAACAGCACGGCGCCGTGCTGACACTGACCGCCGTCAAAAAACCCGCAGCAGTCAGCATCGTCTCGGCTGGCGCAATACCTGGGCATCCTCTGGTTTTACCGATAGGCTGGTCTCGAAACGCCTGCGGAAAAACAATATTTGGGATTCCGCAAACCCGTGTGCTATAATACCGCCTTATTCGGAATGTAGCGCAGCCCGGTAGCGCACCTGCCCGGGACGAAGGGGTCGAGGTTCGAATCCTCCTATTCCGACCAAATATCAAACCCGCTTTCGGTTTCCAGCACCGAAAGCGGTTAATCATCAAAGCGCAATTCGTCGTTTCTCATCGTTCCGCGCAGTCATGCGACATCCCGTCATTCCCCGTCAGGTTTTCGTGACGGCCTCGGCAGTTAAAAATCTGCCCTTTATCCCGTTTTCGCCGCAAACCAATAGTAGGATGGCATCCATGCCCGACGTGCCCCAAACCGATTTACGGGCATCTCATTCGATCATTCCCGCGCAGGCGGGAATCCAGACCTTTTCCTTGTGGAACCGTGGAAGAAAAAGGTTACCCTCACCCCAATATTCTGGATTCTCGCCGTGCGGGGAATGACGATAATTTAAGTTGTTTGTGCCGGAATAGCTTTTTAAACACTCACTCCATTAACTCTGATGGTTTTGGTAGTAATGCCCAACATCCCATTACCAGCGGCAAGGGATGGTAAGAAATTTTTGAATCGCATCTGCTGCCGACGAATCACATGCCCACACAATAATGTTTTCAGCATTACCAGAAGGATTAACGGTCGGCACTAATGCTAAAGTTTTCCGTCTGATAGCTAACATCTCGCCTTATACCTACATCGATAGTAATTTTTCCATTTGCATCTACCTTTACCGTTTGTCACATATTTCCATTCGGGCTATCGGCCGCACCATAATTACCGATGCTATCCACCCCTGCCCGAAATACGAGGTACTAATCTGTTTTAATCATTGGCAAATAATAATGCTTCCGTTACCCAAAGTGCGGGCTGTGGGGTAATTATTGTAAATTGAAAAGAAAATAGCCAAAATACCGATAATTACATACTATCATCAACTCAATCAGAGTAAATCCCTTTGTAAAATCGCACGTATCATTTTATTTCCCAAGCAATATTTAAGACAACTGTACTACTTTTTGATTAAATTTTCACTAGTAAAATGAGCGTATCTCCTGTATAACCAACGAGATACGCTCTTATTCAATTAAATATTAAAATTAACGTGCAAGCGGCAGGAACGATGTATTTCCAAATTACGCAGCACCTACCGGCAGCACTCACCCACCAGATTTTTATTTTACATTCCCATGTTACGGCACCAGAAGCAGCAGTAGGGGTCAGGAACGATTGATGCGCCTTTTACACCATCGGCAAACCGCCTGTTGAATTCTATCAAAGCAGTGATTACACCCATAGCTCCGATGGTAACCGAAGTTACATACTTACCTTTTTAATATCGGTGGCGGCAGCAACACCGCGTCGCATTATTTTTAGAAAATTCACCTTTATCTGCATAGTATTCAGTTACAGCGGTTTTTGACCGTCGGCCAAAGTACACTGCTTCGGAAATTCTGCGCGGGAGCTGTGTAGTCTGGTAAGCCGGCAGGGCGATGGCGGCCAGAATACGATAATGGCTACGACAATCATCAATCTCGATCAGGGTGAACCTTTTTGCATTGCTCATTTTATAAACTCCAGTTTAAAATGTGAATAAATTGTTTAATGTTATAAATAAAATCTGTAATGTGCTTGGCACGTTTCTATTATGAGTAAAACCTAAAAGAAGGAATATACAGCTCCCGGCTGGCTTTTACTGCTTCAGCTTTCTAGTGGACATTAGGTATCAAGCAACGGGCGTGCTAATCAGCTATATCGAATCTTATTTATGACTTTGTTTTAAAACGTTTTTATATTCATTTGACCCGCAAGCGGTATTTTTCGGACGTTAATATGCCAAATATTATTCATGCAATATGACGTTTTCCGTCATATTGTGCTTTTTATGATTAAGGCATTTTTACATCGTCATATGTCATTTTTGGCACATGCGGTTTGCGCGTTGGCTGTATATCGAAACAGGAGCGGCATGTCTTGACCGATTGTCGGTTTTGCATCGTTATTTCCCTCGGCGTGCCGTCGGGCATAAATGCCCGACCTACTTTATCAGCGTCAATGTCCGCGCAGGCGGGAATCTGGTAAACGCGCCATTTTTAGAAACCTTTTTCCGACAAAGTTTATGCACGGACAGAGTCTCGGACTTTCCCGCCCGCGCGGGAATGACGGGGGACGGTAGTAGTAAATGCAGGCCGTCTGAAAATATTTTCAGACGGCTCTTTGGTTTGTTTTATCGCAATGCACTGTTTCAATCAGCAATGTACCAGCGTGCCTTCGTTTTCGGCGACGACGCGTTTGAGCGAAGCTCGTTTGGCTCGGCGATGCCGAAGACGACGATGTTGAGTTTGCGTTCGCGGCAGAGGGCGAAGGCGGTCGCGTCCATGACTTTGAGGTTTTTGTTCAAGGCTTCGTCAGGTGCATGGTTTCGAGCGCGTGGCAGACGGGTCTTTTTCGGGTCTGCGGTATAAACGCCGTCCACGTTGGTGGCTTTGAGCATGACGTCGCAGTTCATTTCGGCTCGCAGCAGGGCGGCGGCGGTGTCGGTGGTGAAGAAGGGGTTGCTCGTACCGGCGGCGAAAGATGACGACTTTGCCTCTTTCGAGGTATTGGATAGCTTTTAAGGGGCGTAGGTTTCGACGGATTTGCTGTACGGGAAAGCGCGATTGTACGCGCTTTGATGCCCAAAGTTTCAAATGTCTTTGAGGCGCAACGCGTTCATGACGGTCGCCATCATGCCCATGTATGGCGGTGGCGCGGTCCATGCTGCTCGTGCAGATACGCGGAAGATGTTGCCGCCGCCGACAACGATGCCGACTTGTACGCCCATTTTTGACGACTTCGGCGATTTCACCGACAGTTTGGACGATGGTGTCGTGGTTGATGCCGAAAGGATCGGAAACCCATCAGGGATTCGCCGGAAAGTTTCAGTAATACGCGTTTGTATTTGATTTAGCCAGTCATGGGATACCTTGCTTTCTTGGGTGGATAGCGCTCAGTGTTTCAGAGCGCTGTTTCACCCGGGGAAAAGGGCGTTTGATTTTTCAGACGACCTTTTCGGATGTTTCGCGACAGGGTAACGCGTTTTCCGTGGGTGTATGGGTTTGGATAAATTATTATGTGTTGATTATGATGAAATATTATCTTTTCGACAGTATTTTAAACAGTGTAGCTCTAGCACCTGATTCGTTTGGAATCCAGGTGCTTTTTCATCTCTGCCTTACACTTTCTAGCAGCAGCGGCAACTTCGGCTGCGTAGTCGACAACGGCTTTCTCGATACCGTCGCCTACTTTGTAACGTACGAGCTGACAACCGGTGCCGTTTTCTTTTAGCGAATTGGGCAACGGTTTGGTCAGGGTTCATGACAATGCTTGCCGTTCAGAGTGATTTCGGCCAAGAATTTGCGGATACGGCTTCAAACCATTTTGAGCGGCGATATCGGCAGGGTTTGCCGGAAGCGATGGCTTGCTCGGTGTGAGTGGCGTTCTTTTTCGATGGTTTCGGCATCTACTTGCTTCGGTTACGCATCTGCGGTTTGGCGGCAACGATGTGCATACCGATTTTTACGCGCTACGTCTTCAGAGCCTTGAACTCAACCAATACGCCTTCGGTAGCCACGCACTGTGGATGTAGGCAACCAGTTGGTTGGCGGTGTCGATCACTTGGAAGCGGCGGACAGACATGTTCTCGCCCAATTTGGCGATGATGGCTTTTGCGTTCTGCTTCGACCAGTTCGCTCAGTTCTTCAACGGTAGCCGGTTTTTCTCGGCAGCGGTTTTCGCAACGAAGTTGGCGAATCTCTACGAAGCCTGCGTCTTAAGCAGCGAAGTCGGTTTCGCAGTTTACTTCAACCAATGCGCCGACATTGCCGTTGATGGCGTGTTTTCAATACGCCTTCCGGCAGCGGTACGGCCGGCCAGTTTGCCGGCTTTCGCGCCGGATTTGATGCGCGAGGATTTTGCTTCGCTCGAGCGCCTTCGGCTTCAACCAAAAGCTTTTTGCATTCCATCATGCCCAGGCCGGTAGCGGCGCGCAGGTCGGCAAACCATTTTTGCAGTATTTTCTGCCATTTTGAATCTCCTGATTTTGGGGAAACATCGGGGTATCCGTATTTGGAATGGGGTCGTCTGAAAAAGGTTTTTCAGAACGGGATTTTGAGAAAAGGGCACAACGCCCTCTTCGGTTTGCCGGATTACCGGCGGCAGCTTCTTGGGCAGCGGCTACGGTTTCGCAGCGCTTGGTTTTTGCCTCTCCAAAACTGCATCGTGGCGATGCCGCGGCAGTACAGGCGGCGATGGCTTTGGCGAGTCGTCGTTACCGGGGATAACGTATTTCACGCCGTCAGGCTGTTGTTGGTATCGACTACGGCGATAACGGGGATGCCCAGTTTTTCAGCTTCGACCAAAGTACCTTTTTGGTAGCCGGTGTCGATAACGAAAAATCGCGTCAGGCAGAGCCTTTCATGTTTTTGATACCGCTCAAAGAACGTTCCAGTTTTTCAACGTCGCGTTGCATTTCCAGAATTTCTTTTTGCCGGAAACTGCTTTCAGCCGCGTTTTCCAAAGCGGCGGTCTTCCAGACGTTTGATGATTTGTTAACGGTTTTAGAAGTTGGTCGGCATGCCGCCCAACCAACGGTGATCGACGAAAGGCATACTCGGCGCGGGATGGCTTCTTCGCGGATGATTTCGCGCGCCTGGCGTTTGGTGCCGACGAACAGCACGGTGCCTTTGGTTGGCAACCAGACGGCGTACGGCTTCCTGCGCTTCCAAGAACATCGGCAGGGTTTTTCCAAGTTTAGCGATGTGGATTTTGTAGCGCGCCGAAAATGTATTGCTCATTTTCGGGTTCCAGAAACGGGTTTGGTGGCCGAAGTGAACGCCGGCTTCAATCATCTGACGCATTGTAATTTGAGACATGTTTTTCCTTAAAGGGTTAGAGGCACATTCAATCGCATAGAACTTGCGCGGGGCCAAGCACCCTTCGGCGAAAGTGGGCGAAGTTTAAAACAAACACTTCCTGAAATGGAAAGCGGTGGATTATATAGGAAATCACGGGCCGTCTGAAAAGGTGTAACGGCTTGATTCTTCATTCGTCGGCCCGCTGGCGGCGCGGGTGGCGGTGGCGCGGTCTCCGCCTGCTTCATGCGCGTTGCGGCGGCGGATTCTGACGGCGAATACGGGGTGAACAGGCTGGGCAGCACGAGCCCAGAAAACGAGGTAAAACCAACGCCCGCGCGATACTCGGCTGGGCGGCGGGAACACATCACGGCAACGAAAAAGATAGCCGATGGCGACGATGTGCCACATGGTTCGGATTCCTCGAATGGATGTTTTATAATTTTGAAATTTACAATAAAAGGCCGTCTGAAAAATGGGAAATCAGGAAAAATCGAACTGCGCTGCCGCCTGCGCCGCGCCCGCGCGCAGTTGTCCGGGGACGAGCGGCCGCCGCCGAACGCGAAATCGGCCGCCTGCTCAAACGGCGCATCAAACGCGGCGGCAGAATCGGCGTACTGGCCGATGGGCAGCGAAAGCTGCGCTTGACGGTTTTGTCCGTGCGCGCGCAAAAACGCGGGGCTAAACTGTATCTGCCTTTATATCGAACCGCGTTCGCGGCGGATGTGGTTTACGCCCTATCCCAGCCGACGGAGTGAAAACAAGAACGCAAGCGCGGCAGGGCGAAGCTGCATGTGCCGCAGTTTGCAGGGGCGCAAAATCCGCGTGCACGGCTTTATCTATATTATTGGTTCCGATTGTCGGCATCGACCGCGAAGGCTACCGCTTGGGACAGGCGGGCGGTTATTATGATGCGACGCTCTCGGCGATGAAACACCGTTTGCAGGCAAAAACCATAGGCGTGGGCTTTCGCCTGCCAACTGGTTGACAGGCTGCCGCACGAAGCGCACGATGTCCCGCTGGACGGTTTCTCGTTTCCGAACGGGGCGCATTGGCGTTCCGGCGTTTCAGACGGCCTGTCCGCAGGAGAACATCATGACCGGATTCACGACAAACCCACCCTCTCTTTCAACCGCGTCCGCCTCGAACCGCTGACGCTGCAACACGAAGACGGCCTGCGCGAAGCCGTGCGACGGCAGGGTTGTGGGAGCTGGCGGTTACTTCCGCCCCCGCGCCCGACCAAGTGGCGGCGTATATTCAGACGGCCTCGGCCACGCGCACGGCGTTTGCCGTTATCGACGAACGCAGCGGCGCGGTGGTCGGTTCGACCAGCCTGTACCACATCGACGAAGCCGTCCCGCGCGTGGAAATCGGATTCGCATGGTATGCGCAATCCGTACAGCGCACGCACGTCAATACGAGCTGTAAGCTGATGTTGCTGACCTATGCGTTTGAAACGCTGGGTTGCGTCTGCGGGCTGGCGCACCGATATTCTGGACACGGCGTCGCAACGCGCCATCGAACGGCTGGGCGCGCAAAAAGACGGCATCCTGCGCCGCCACCAAATCCGCAAAGACGGCAGCGTGCGCGATACGGTGATGTACAGTATGCTGCGCGAAGAGTGGCCGGCGGCGCGGCGGCCTTGCGCAAGCGGCTGGAACGGGGGCGGAAGCTCGATGAAACAAAGGCCGTCTGAACATTTCAGACGGCCTTTGCTTTACAATCGACTGTAAAGCGCAAACAAAAATCTTTTTGCATTCCGCCAAAAATCCTCTAAATTCTGTAATACCCTGTTGTCAGCCGACGCGCATACAACGGAGGAATGAAAATAATAACCATAAAGGCTGAAAGACAGCCTCGATATTTAGGAGTATAACCATGACTGAAGCAACAGACGTCATCTTGGTTGGCGGAGGTATTATGAGCGCCACTTTAGGGCGTTCTTCGAAAGAACTCGAACCCTCGTGGGAAATCGTCCTGCTCGAGAGGCTGGACGAAATCGCACAAGAATCTTCCAATCCGTGGAACAACGCGGGCACGGGGCATTCGGCCTGTGTGAACTGAACTACGCGCCGCTGGGTGCCGACGGCACAGTCCATCCCGAACGCGCGCTCAACATTGCCGAGCAATTCCAGCTCAGCCGCCAGTTTTTGGGGCGTCGCTGGTCAGCGAAGGCAAGCTGGCGGACAACTCGTTCATCAACACTGTTCTCATATGTCGCTGGTCGCGCCAAGACCATTGCGACTATCTGCAAAAAAACGCTTCGACGCATTCCGCAGCCAAAAAGCTGTTTGAAAAATGGAATTTTTCCACCGACCGCGCCCGAATCGGCGAATGGGCGCCGCTGACCGTCGAAGGCCGCAGCGAAGGGCAGCCGCTGGCCGCCACCTACGCCGCCGAAGGAACGGACGTCGATTTCGGCAACCTGACCCGACAGATGGTGAAATACCTGAAATCCAAAGGCGTGAAAACTCAAAATGCGGCCTGCACGTCGAAAGCGTGGACCGCGAATCCGACGGCGCATGGGCCGTCAAAACCACCGCCACCAGTGACCCCAAACAACGCCTGACGCCGCGCAGCCGCTTCGTTTTTTTCTGGGTGCGGGCGGCGGCGCACTGACGCTGTTGCAGAAATCGGGCATACCCGAAGGCAAAGGCTACGGCGGCTTTTCCGGTGTCGGGGCTGTTTTTCCGCAACCACAACCCCGAAACCGCGCAACGCCACAACGCCAAAGCATACGGACAGGCTTCGGTGGGCGCGCCGCCGATGTCGGTTCCCCACCCTCGACACGCGCCATGTGGACGGCCAGCGTTACCTGATGTTCGGCCCCTACGCAGGCTTCAAACCGAATTTCCTGAAAAACAGGGGTTCGCTGATGGATTTGCCGCAATCCATCCACCTGCACAACATCTACCCGATGCTGCGCGCGGGCTGGGACAATATGCCGCTGACCAAATACCTCTTCGGCGAACTGCGCAAAACCAAGGAAGAGCGGCTCGCGTCGCTGCTGGAATACTCATCCGCAGGCCGATCCCGACGACTGGGAACTGATTACCGCCGGCCAGCGCGTGCAGGTGATTAAAAAGATTCGGAAAAAGGCGGCGTGTTGCAGTTCGGTACGGAACTGGTCACCCACGCCGGCGGTTCGCTGGCCGCCCTGCTGGGCGCGTCGCCGGGTGCGTCCACCGCCGTGCCGTTGATGATACGGCTGCTGCACGAATGCTTCCCGAAACGCGCCGCATCGTGGCAGAGCCGCCTGAAAGATCTGGTGCCTAGCTACGGGGTCAAACTCAACGACAATCCCCGATCTGGCCGAGGAAAATCCTCAGCTACATACGGCAAAAAGTGCTGGGCATCCACCATTAAAGGATTGCTCCCGTTAAAGCAAAGGCCGTCTGAAATGTTCAGACGGCCTTTTGTTTTGCTATCGTATCGGGTTGGAGGGACGCCGGCCCGACATTATTTCAGAAATTTAATTTTGATAGATTTTTCCATTAAGATTTAAAATTCATTAAATTATAATAAAAATAAGTTTTATTAGGTTAAATTAAGATTAATCATGAACTTTATTTTAATTAAAAATGTCATAGTTGCGTATGATTATCAATACGTTTACTAGCTGTAAATAAGATATTCATGCTTTTAACTATGCTTATAGTTATATAAATATAAGCATTCAACCTTAAATTGATTGAACAAGGAGTAACTTATGAAAGAATTAAACTAATTACGAAATTGAATTGGTTGCAGGCGGCGTAGATTGGGGCGAAGTCGGTGCCGGACTCGGAGCCGTTGGACTCGGTGTAGCTATCGCAGCTTCACCAGTAGAGCTGGTTTAGCGCCTTAGGTGCAGCAGCATTTGCTGGTGCTGGCGGATATGGTATAGGGTGATGGTCTATTCAATAAATAACCTTAACCTGAAAACAAGGAATCGGTAACAAATCAATTCTCATCTGCCAATGTTAATGGGATTGGAATTATTTTTACTGATTCCTTCCCTTAAAACAGAAAGATTCCATATGTCAATTTACTCGTATATTCTAATTTTTATTATCTTTCTTGCTCTTGTTATAACCGTCGGCATCCATAAAAAATGGATTAAAACCGAACAACAAACCAACAAACGTATTTTTTTGGATAGGCATCGGAATCGCCCTGCCTCAAGCGTTTTTGCCGCCATTGTCGGCTAAATCCCGTCAATTTCTCCCCACGCACGCACCTTACAAAACAACTTAATCAATCCAGCTGGTAGGTCGGGGATTCATGTTCGACGTTCCCTTCTCCGCTGCCCTCCTCGCAGGCGACAATCTGGAACGTAAAATTTAAGAAACCTTTTCTCCTGACAGATTTCTGTATGGACAGTTTGGATTCTCGCCTGCGCGGGGAATGACAGATTGAGGATTTACGGGTAACTGGGCGACAGGCCGGATTTTCGTTCTATTAGTCAGAGGCCGTCTGAAAATAAAATTTCAGACGGCCTGCACCGCTTTGGCGACTTCCTGCGCCATACGGCTGCTCGCGCCGCGGTGCTGCGCCACGAACGCCTGCGCCTGGGCGGCAAATCGGGCGCGCAGGCTGTCGTCCGAGAGCCATGTTTCCACCGTCTGCCGCCACTCGTCCGCGCTGCCGACCTGCACCGCCGCGCCTCGCTTTCAGCGCGTTTTCAGCAGGCGGAAGAAAAATTGTAGGTGGAAAAGCCGAACACGGTGGGCACGCCGCAGGGCTATCGGTTCGATGATGTTCTGGCAGCCGGTGTCGACCAGGCTGCCGCCGACGAAGGCCGCGCTGCCGGTCAGGTAATACGCGAACAGTTCGCCCATGCTGTCGCCTATCCACACCTGCGTCTGCGGCGAAACCATCGCATTGTCGCTGCGCTTTTGCACGCGGAAGCCGAGCGACCGCGCCGTATCATAGGCCGTCTGAAACCGCTCCGGATGGCGCGGCACGACAACCAGCAGCGCATCGCCGCGGTATTGCCGCCAAGCCGACAGCAGCAGCTCGGTTTCGTCTTCGCCCCGATAAAACCGCGTACTGGCGCACACCGCCACCGGCCGCCTGCCGATGCGTTCGGCAAAACCGGCCGCCAGCGCGCGCATTTTGTCGGGCGGGGAAATATCGTATTTGGTGTTGCCGCAGACGTGCACGTTGGACGCGCCGATCAGGTGCAGCCGTTCGGCATCGGCCGCGGTTTGCGCGAAACAGCCGCTCAGGGTCTGCATCGCCGGTTCGACCAGCCCGCGCACTTTCAGATAGCCGCGCTGCGATTTTTCCGACAGCCGAGCGTTGGCAAGGAACAGCGGCACGCCTCTTCGGCGCAGCCGTGCATCAGGTTGGGCCAGATTTCGCTTTCCATCAGCACGCCGAACAAAGCGGGTTGTGTTCGCGCAGAAACTGCCGCACCCATTCGGGACGGTCATAGGGGCAGATAACGGCATTGTGCGTCGGGGAACAGTTCCTGCGCGGCGGCGCGGCCGGTCGGCGTCATCTGCGTCAGCAGCAGCGGCGCGTCGGGGAAATACCGGCGCAGTAGCTTCCGCCAAGGGCTGCGGGCGCGGGTTTCGCCCACGGAAACGGCGTGTATCCACACGGGGCGCTGCACGGGGTCGGGCAAAAGGTTCGCCGAAAACGCTCGCCCCAGTTTTCCAGATAGGCGGGCGACTCTGCGTCCGCGCTTTTTCAGATAGCGGCGGATGAGCGGCGGCGCAAACCGCCAGAGTCGGGTGTAGAACCAGCGGTTTATCATGGATTTGGATTTGCCCGGAAAATGTAGGAAATGCCCATTCTAACGGATTTGCGGGGGATTGGGGAGGACGGGGCCGCTCGGAGGGGCCGTCTGAAAACCGGTTTTTCAGACGGCCCTCATCGTCCGGAAAACATTCGACCTGCGTTCCATCAGGTGCGCTCTGAGCCGTTGCAGCTCCCTGCGTGTCCAGCCAGCGGCGGCGGGTGCGCTGGAGCAGGATGGCCAGCGCGGCCACCTCCATACGCGCATGTTGGTGCAGTCAGCCATAGAGCCCTGCCACTCAAACGGCAGATGCTGCGCCAGCCGGCCCAGCCGCGGATTGATGTCGGTATCGATGCGCACGCGCCGCGCGTAATGGCCTTGAGCAGGCGGGCGGTCAGGCGCAGGTCGCGCTGCAAACGCCGGAAATGGCATGTCGAGCAGGTTGCGCTCTTCGCACCCACGTCGGGCGGCGACAGTTTGGCGGCGGTGTTCAGCAGCAGCTCGGTGCTGGTGACGATTTTGCGGTGGGCGTGCTGCATGGCCTCCATCATGGCGGGGGCTGATGTGGCTTTTCGCCCGATGTGGCGGCAAGGTGGCTGCGGCTTTTGACCATGCGGGCGTTGATTTGGCGCATTTTGATCATGTTCTGCTCCAGCCGCTCGCGGGTCATGCGCCCTGCCGTTGCCGACTTCGGCGAGATGCGGCTGCATGCGGTCAGGTTGTCGGCCAGCATGAACCGCCACATCAGGGTGGATTTCAGCGGCAGCAGCTTGGCGGCGCCGATGGCGATGACCGCGCCGAGCAGCACGTTGAACGCGCGCATCAGGCCGCTGTCGAGCCATTCCGTGCCGTTGTCGCCGATGAGCATACACATGGTCAGCCCCGCCAACATCGGGATATGCCGTTTTGCCCACCGCCGCCCGGCCGCCGCCGCACTCGCCGCGCCGACGGTCAGGTAAAACGGAAGCCCGCCGTGGAAATAATGCTGGTTCAGCCACAATACGGCTAACCCGCGCCCAACCCGATAACCGTAGCCGAGCATACGTTCCACCGCTTTGAGTAAATCGCGCCCTGAAACTGCAACATGCCCAGCACGACGAACACGGTCATGCCTATCCATTCGCCGTGTTTCAGGTGGAACACGCGCGCCACCGCTGTGGCGAACAGCACCGCCATCCCCAGCCGGACGGCGTGTATCAGCCGGCTGTAACGGTAGCGTTCGTAGGCGTTGAGCCAGCGTTCGGCAAACGGGATGTGCAGGGAGTTTCATGGCGGGGCGGGATAAAGTCAAAGGTCGCGGCTTTTGCGCAAAGGCCGCTATATTAAACCGAAACGGGAAAAAATTTTATACGGCGGCGGGCAGGGCAGGCCGTCCGAAAAAGAATGTTCGGACGGCCTGCCGCATGTTCGCGCATCCTAGCGGAACAAGGCCGCATACGCCCCTGCCCCGCCGCGCGCAATCCGCCATCGGCGGCGGATAGCGCGTGCGTCCACGCTGGCGCGGGCCAGCCACGGGGCATGAATGACGTCTTTGGGCAGGTGCGCCAGTTCGGGAACATAGCGGCGGATGAACGTGCCGTCGGGATCGAGCTGCTGCGCCTGCAATACCGGATTGGCTGCGGCTCCGGAAAACAGGCCGGCCACGCCTGCCGCCTCCTGCCAGTTGCCGGTATTGGAAGCGGGGTCGTAATCGGTCAGACAGCGCGCGAACCAAGCCGCGCCGTGCCGCCAGTCCGCCAGCAGTATCCGGCACAAAAACGCGGCGGCGGCGGCGCGCAACGCCGGATGCAGCCAGCCGGTGGCATTCAGGCTGCGCATGGCGGCGTCTATCAGCGGGAAACCGGTCTGCCCCTGCTGCCAGCGCGCCAGAACGTCTGGGCCGCCCGGCCATTTTATCCCGCGGTATTCGGGGCGGAGGGCTTCGGCGGCGGCTTCGGGACGGTGGAACATGACCTGTCGGAAAAATCGCGGCGGACAAGATTGTCCAGCCATTGCGCCGCACCCGTTTTGCCGCGGCCTGCGCCAGTTCGCGCGGCGAGAGGGCAGCCGGCCGCAAGATGAGGCACCGACCCTGCCCGTGCCTTTTTGGCGGGGAAGCCGCTCGCATGAGCGGATAGTTGCCGATGTCGACGGCAAACCGCGCCCACTGCCGCCGCCCCGCCGCCTCGCCGCCCTGCTGCCGCCGCTCTTTGCGGTGCGGTTTCGGGCAGTGCCGGAAACGGCGGCAGGATTCCGAAGGCCGTCTGAAAACCGACAGGCAGGCTTTTCAGACGGCCTCCGGTCTGCAAAAACGCTGCGAAAATGCCCGCAGCCAAGCCTCCCGGTACGGCGCAAATTCAAAATACGGCCGGCCGTGTTCGTCCATTATCTCCGCTCTGGCAAACACCGCGCCGTCGTTGACGCGCTCAAACGCGCGGCCTTGCGCGTCCAGCACCCGCCAAATCCGGTTGTCGCGCGCGGTTTCGTCGGCCATACAGCCTTCGTCGGCCACCACCACCGCCGCGTCCAGCCTCGGCGGCAAGCCGCGGAATATCGGTTTCGGCCTCCCGCGCGACAAACAGCGGAATGCCCCGTTCAGCCAGCGCACGGTGCAATTTGCCGCCGAAGCCCGCAAAAACGCCGCCTGCCGCGGGTTGAGCGCATCCGCCGCAAACACGCCCGCCACCGGCCGCCCACGCGCACGGCGGCGGCTAAGGCGGCATTGTCGGTAAGCGGAGGTTGCGGCGGAACCAAAACGAGTGTGGTTTTTGCATGGTGAGGCCGTCTGAAAAGATGGGATAGGGAATTTTAACAGAATCGGCAGAGGAAGGACGGCTGCGGGACTCAGGCGGGCGGTATCGCGGGTGTCGGGAAACGGAATGCGCATCGTCATGCCCGTGCGGGTGAAAATCCAGAAAAATCAGGCCTAAGGATTTTTATCTCCGACCGCTTCGGCAAGGGCGAGGCCGGATTTCTGCCTGAGCGGGAACGACAGGGCAAGCCGCGCAACCGGTTTAAAGGTTTAAATTGGCACACGGGCGTGAATGCGGCGGTCGGTATGTTTGCTGCTTTACCGATTTGCCGCACGGAGAAATATCCGTATTCCGAATTTTTCATATCGTATCAGAGGCCGTCTGAAAAATTTTCAGACGGCCTCTGATTTGTTCTCCGCCCGATCACCCTACCAATGCGACGCCATATTGTCGCGGTGGATAAGTTCGTCTTCGTGGGCGTAGCCTAATTTTTCGGCGATGCGCTCGGACGGGGTTTGCAGTATTTTTGGCGGTTTCGCCGCTGCTGTAATTGGTCAGGCCACGGGCGATTTCTTTGCCGTCGGTATCGAGGATGGCGACGAGTTCGCCGCGTGTGGAAATGTCCGTCCGCGCGGATGCAGCCGACGGGCAGCAGGCTGGCGTGTTGTTCGGTCAGGGCTTTTACCGCGCCGCTATCGACGGTCAGGCTGCCGGCGGTTTGGACGTGTCCGAGCAGCCATTGTTTGCGGGCGGCGACGCGGCTGTGCGTGCTGGTAAAGAGCGTGCCTCATGCTTTCGCCTTGTTTGAGGCGGACGAGGACGTCGGGTTCGCCGCCCCATGCAACGACGGTGGCGGCTCCGCTGAGTGCGGCGCGTTTGGCGGCGGTGACTTTGGTGTACATGCCGCCTGTACCGACGCTGCTGCCCGCGCCGCCCGCCATGCTTTCGAGGTCGGGATGGTCGGCTGCTATGGTCGGAATCAGTTTTGGCTTGCGGATTTTTGCGCGGGTCGCCGTCGTACAGGCCTTTTTGGTCGGTCAGAAGGACGAGGGCGTCGGCTTTCGATGAGGGTTGGTGACGAGCGCCGAGGGTGTCGTTGTCGCCGAGTTTGATTTCGTCGGTGGTCACGGTGTCGTTTTCGTTGATGACGGGGACGATGCCTTTGGACAACAGGGTTTGCAGGGTGCTGCGGGCGTTGAGGTAGCGGGTGCGGTTGCTCAGGTCGTCGTGGGTGAGCAGGATTTGGGCGGTGCGGATGCCGTGCGGTGCGAACGCGGTTTCGTAGGCTTGGGCGATGCCGGTTTGCCCGACGGCTGCGGCGGCTTTGCAGCTCGTTGATGGCAGTAGGGCGTTTGCTCCAGCCCAGCTGTTTGATGCCTTCGGCGATGGCGCCGCTAGAAACGAGGACGGTTTGCACGCCTTTGTTTGCCCAATCGGCGATTTGCGCCGCCCAGCGGTCGAGTGCGGCTTGGTCTATGCCTTTGCCGCCCTGCGGTAACGAGACTGGAGCCGACTTTGACGACGAGGGTGCGGATGTTGGAGAGGTTTTGCAGGGACATGGTTTTTCTCGTTTGTTCGGGGTGGCAGGATAGGGGGAGGCCGTCTGAAAAGGTTTATTCGCGGTTGCGCGCGTGCCAGAAATAACGCCATACGAAACAAGGGAAGGCGAATATCAGGTAGAGGCAGATTACGGTAGCGTAAAAACCCCCAGTCTTGTTGGTGTACCGCGCCGGCGCGGGATTCGAGGATGTAGGCGAGGACGGCGGTCAGGATGAAGCTCCTGCCGCCAATTCGACGAGGTGATGCCCGAAAATGTTTGCGCTTGAGCGGAGCACGCCGAAAAAAATTTGGTGGTAACGAAGGGGCGTTGGCGAAGATGAGAGCCAGTACCGAAAAAGGATGTATATGGATGCGGTCATGATGGTGTGTCTTTTCTGTTTTCAGACGGCCTTTTTGATTCAAAAGGTCGTCTAAAAACAATCTTGGGCTGCGTATCTGACGAAAAACGGCAGCCGCTGACACGGCTGCCGTTTCGGTTCATCGCTTTACAAGGTATTTTCCCAGTCCCCTGGCGCACCAGTCAATCACTGTTTGCGGCATGATGCCCCACAAAAATCAGCAGGAACGCGCTGACGCTTAGGAAGAATTTAGCGGCATAGTTGCTGCCGACGGGCTGGTCATGCGGTGGATTCGTCGAAAATACATGACTTAGACTACGCGCAGGTAGTAGAACGCGCCGATTAACGACATCACCACGGCGAACACGGCAAGTACGATGTATGTGCTGCCCGCCATGGCGGCGTTTTGGGCGGTCGATGCGCTCAACAAAGCCTTAATCACGCCGGAATCGGCGTAAAAAGCCCATCAGCGGCGGGATACCGGCCATGGAGAACATCGCCAGCAGCATCAGGAAGGCAAACCAGGCATGGCGCTGGTTCAAACCCTGCCAAATCTTTGATTTTCTTCACACTCAATATTGTCGGTGGACAATACCATCAATACGCCGAAACCGACCGCCGCCATCAGCGCGTAAGTAATGGCGTAATACAAACCCGCCGCGAAACCGACCGCCCCCGCCATAAACGCCAGCAGGATGAAACCCATATGCGATATGGTGGAATAGGCAAGCATACGTTTGATGTTGGCCTGCATGATGGCGGCAAGGTTACCGATCAACAGCGATGCCACCGCCAACACGGCGAACATCTGCGACCAGTCGTGATGCACCGTTCCCAAACCGGTCACCAAGATGCGGAAGGCAAAGACGACGGCGGCAATTTTCGGCGCCGTACCGACAAAAGCTGGCAACGGATGTCGGCGCACCGTGATACACGTCGGGCACCCACATATGAAACGGCACCGCGCCCAGTTTGAACGCCACCGCCACGACGATAAACACCAGCCCCAGTTTCAACAGCCATTCGTTGGCAAGTTCGCTGTAAGACGATGCCAAAACAGTGGCGAATTCGAGCGAGCCCGTCGCGCCGTACACCATTGAAATGCCGTAGAGCAGCAGGCCGGAAGCCAGCGCGCCCAAGACGAAATATTTGAGCGCGGCTTCGGCGGAGCGTCCGGAATCGCGGCGCAGAGCAATCATGGCGTAAAGCGACAGCGACAAAAGTTCCAGTCCGATATAGGCGGTCAGGAAATGCGCCGCGCTCACCATCACGCTCATGCCTAACAGGGCAAACAGCGACAAGGTGTAAAAACTCGCCTTTTAAAATACCGCGCGCCTGATTATAGGGCTTTGCTAACATACAGCCCGGAAGGTCAGTCCGTACAACACCAGCTTGGACAGGCGCGACATACCGTCGGCAATATCACATTCCGTGAAAACGCCAACGTACTGCCTTGCTCCCACACTGCCAGCTGCGTAACCGCTACGATAATAACGGTTCCCAAGCTCATCAGATGGGTCAGATAGCGGTTTTTATCGCTAATCCACAAATCTGCCAGCAATACGGCAATCAAGAGCGCAAACAGCACGATTTCGGGCATGGCAGGGCATTAAGTTCAAATCAATCAAGTTCATTCGCACACCTCAAATCTTGCTTTGCGCCACATGGGCAATCAAATCGTTTGCCGCCTGATGCACCACTTCGATAAATGCCTGCGGATACAGGCCCATACCCAATACCGCAACCGCCAAAATCGCCAGAATCGCAAATTCGCGGCAGTTGATGTCTTTCATATCGGCAACGTGCGGATTGCCGACCGCGCCGAAAATCACGCGCTTATACATCCACAGCGTGTAAGACGCGCCGTAAATCAGCGTCAGCGCCGCCAGCGCGCCTACCCAGAAATTCACTTTGACCGCGCCCATAATCACCATAAACTCGCCCACAAAGCCCGAAGTCGCTCGGCAACCCCGCGTTTGCCATCGCAAACAGCATCATAAACGCCGCAAACTTGGGCATCACGTTCACCACGCCGCCGTAATCGGCAATATTGCGCGTGTGCAGGCGGTCGTACATCACGCCGATGCACATAAACATCGCCGCCGACACGAAACCGTGCGAAATCATCTGAATGACCGCGCCTTTCAATGCCCAGTCGTTCAACTGGCCGTTAATGAACAAGAACATCCCCAAGGTAACGAAACCCATATGGCTGATGGATGAATACGCCACCAGTTTTTTCATATCGGTCTGCACCAGCGCGACCATGCCGATATACACCACCGCAATCAGGCTCAACACGATGATGACCGGCGCGAAATAGCGCGACGCATCGGGCAGAATCGGCAGGATGAAGCGCAAAAAGCCGTATGCGCCCAATTTCAGCGTAATCGCCGCCAACACCATCGAACCGCCCGTCGGCGCCTCAACGTGGGCATCCGGCAACCAAGTGTGCACGGGGAACATCGGCACTTTCACCGCAAACGACAGGAAAAACGCCACAAACAAAAGCTGTTGCACGCCCAGCGGAATCTGTTTGATGTTTTGGAAATCCTCAATCGCAAAGCCGCCGACTTGGTAAGACAGATACACAATCGCCACCAGCATCAGCAACGAACCCATCAGCGTATAGAGAAACAGCTTCACCGACGCATACACGCGGCGCGGACCGCCCCATACACCGATAATCAGGTACAGCGGAATCAGCATACCCTCGAAGAACACATAAAACAGCAGGGCATCCCGCGCTGAAAACGCGCCGTTAATCAGACCCGACATGATTAAAAACGCCGCCATATACTGCGCCGGACGCTTCTGAATCACTTCCCAACCCGCCAGCACCACCATCAGCGTGATAAACGCGTTCAGAATGACAAACAGCACCGAAATACCGTCCACCCCCAGCGAGTAGTTGATTCGCAAAAGCGGAATCCACTCGTGGAACTCGGTAAACTGATAGCCGCCGCTCAAACGGTCGAAACCCGTAAACAAGGGCAGCGTTACCAAGAAACCGGCAAGCGCACCGAATAAAGCGAGCACGCGGGCAAGCGGCGCACGGCTGTCCGGCCCCGTCGCCAAAACCAGCACGCCCGCAGCGATGGGTATCCATATTGCCAAGCTGAGTAGGTAGTTGGAAAACATAGTGGTTAACCTGTGGTTAAAATAAAAATATAGTTGTATGGGTTGGTTTTTCAGACGACGTTTTAGTAGGTCGTCTGAAAAGGTTATGTGTATTTGTGTATGGCGGGATCAATAAAAAAACGTATATCTGCCGTCGTCGTTCCGTGTAGGCAGAATCCAGCAGGTAGGTTGGTTCTAGATCCAACCTATCCCTCCTCACCTTAACTTCATCCAATCAAGGATTATTTCCGATACTTGTCTTGGATTAAAACATCTAATTCAGCCAAATTTTTAATCTTTTGATTGTTTTGACCAATACAGCTCTTAACTTCATACTCAAATCAACTATATTGAACCTTCGATCGCTCCATGCGCCGAACGAAACACTGTGGTCTTTGTCTCTTAAAAATTTTTCTACGGGGTCATTGAGTAATCGGATATTTATCAGGATACTCTTCATAAAGGCATTTTCAAGAAAAACCGAACGGCGGTAGAAACTCCATTCTTTTAGCCAATCAATTTGTTTGGCGACAACACTCATCTTTATCAGCAGATGGTGCATCAAAACTGCTTGGATAGCGCAACACTAATTTTCGGAAATCTGAAGACTACCCTTCCTCGTCCATGTTTTATCTTGAAAACGATTACCTATCCTTTTACCTTTATTCTCATTCTCCCAGGACCATAATTTATTAAATTCCACATAAAAATCATCATTTTCATCTTCCACTCAGCACATTGATTAATAAGATTAATTTTTCACGCACAGTTTTGATGATTTTTCATCTGTATTCTCCTGTGCTTTTAATCAATTCTTGATTATAAGATGTATTTTCAAAGATAATCCGTCTATTGCTGATCTACTAGAAGTTGATTTCTTATAGCTAACTTCAGCTTTTTATATCCCTTAAGCCAATCTTCCGATACTGATAGATTTTCATCGCAATTTCATCAGCCCAAGATTTGACTTTTTATAAAAACTGCTCAGAAAATTTTAGTCCAGATATTTGCCTACAATTGCTATTAAACGCAGCATGAGTCAAATTTGAAGAACTGATTAAAGATAATAATATTCATTCTTATCATTCTTCCAAAATACAGCTTTAGGGATGAAAACCCTGAATGCCTGTGAGCTACCATCAGTAGTGAATTTCAAATGGACGGAAGCTCATTTCAACATCTTCTGAATAGCCTCTTTAGACAATCCGAATCTTGTCCAAAAATAAATTTAAACTCCTGCAATTTGCTATTGAGCTTATTTTTGCATCCCAATGAGTGAGATACGGAGAAAATATACAGCTCTACTGCCTCTAGAAACAGCTTTCTCATATTGAAATCAGTGTCTTATCATTTGATGTATCTGAATGATAAACAACTGCGTCGTCATCTCTTCTTACTCCAACCTACAATTCCATTGCAGCCTGAAACCCTCTTTTTCGGACGACCTCACACACACCGCCTTTCTTTCTCAATCACCAAACACGCGCTTCGCCGCATGGATGAGCGACGTGTCCGTGCCGATTCCTGCGTAGAAGATGTCGCCGCTTTTCAACCGAACGATGTGCTCTTCGCCGTTTTCTCGGTCACGCATATCGACTTCGCCGTCCATTACGGCAACGCTTCGCCGTCGTTGACGTGCCATTTGTAGGCTGGTCTCGTCCAGTCAGGCGCACGGTGGTGCTGTTCATATGGCGATGTCGAGTGCGCCCCGATGCGGGCGGTAAATTCAGCGGAGCGATGGTGACCGTGTCGGCATTTTTGCGTCTCTTTGATTCTGCATACCCAGATAAAACCTGTCGATACAACTGTTTATTAAACTCCGTCATTCCGCGCGCAGGCGGAATCCAGAACGCAGATTTTGAAAGCTTTTTCCTCGACAGGTTTACGCGCCCGGTGGGTTCGATTCCCGCCGCGCGGGGAATGACGGCGGTCGGCAAACCAGCATCTATCCGATAAATCAATCTGGCGAAAATGTTGGCTACGCCCCGTCGGTACGGTTGGTGTCCATCTCAAGTTTAATGAACGCATCAATCATGCTGCGCCAAACTACTTCTGCTACTTCGGGCGACAAACCGGCCTTTTTCGGCGTAAGCGCGGCGAGAGGCAATCACTTGAGCCACCCGTTCGGGCGCGAAACCGCCTGCACATCGTTTTTGGGTTTCAGACGACCAGCCTGCCGTACCAGTTCTGCCGGCGGGCGAGTAATTCGATTAATCCCTTATCCAAACCGTCGATGGCTTCTGCGGACTTCGTCAGGGTTTGCGGTAATTTGTCTTCAACCATTGTTTCTCATATTTCTTCTGACGACCCAACGTCGTCTGAAAATCTCTCTTTACCTGAAACCGATATTCTCGCAGTCGGGTTCTCGAACCGGACACACTGCACTATTTTCTTTTTCATGTCGGATACAAGTATCCGACCTACAACCGAATGGTTTTCTTTTTCAGACGACCTACACCAACTATGAACAGGTTGTCTGATCTGTCTTTATCTGAACAAAGCCAGAAGGTCAGTGCCGAGCAGTACCATTACGCCGAACACCATAGCGGCGGCGTAGTGTAGATAAAAGCCGGTTTGGGCTTTACGCACTCTGAGCAGCAATCGCGCCGACCAGTTTGGCAGGACCGTTGACGATGCCGTTGTCGATAATGGCGGTATCGCCGACTTTCCAGAAGAAGTTGCCCAACGCGCGCGTGCCTTTGGCGAAAACGTTGAAATACAGGGCGTCGAGGTAGTATTTGTTTTCAAACAAAACGTAAACCGGACGGAACGCCTGCGCAATTTTTGAGGCAGGTGCGGCAGTTTGACGTACAAGAGCCATGCGCTCAATACGCCTGCGATAGCGAGGTAGAGTACAGGGCGAATGCAGGCTGTGCGACACCATCGCCAATGCGCCGTGGAACTCTTCCTTCATGATGTGCATGGTCGGATGCGCGTCGGCGTTGACGAAAATCACGTCTTTGAAGAAATCGCCGTAGAGCATGGGTTCGATGGCGATGTAGCCGATGATGACGGACGGAATGGCAAGCAGAATCAGCGGCAGGGTAACGACCAGCGGGCTTTCGTGCGGATTGTCGTTTTTGCCCAAGCCGTGATGTTCTTCACCATGATGATCGTCATGATGTTCAGGCAGACTGCGCCATTTTTCTTCGCCGTGGAACACCATAAAGTATTGGCGGAACGCGTAAAATGCGGTAACGAACACGCTGGCGAGGACGGCAAAATAGGCAAAAACCGCTGCCCGGCAGGGTGCTGTATTTCGCTGCTTCGATAATCGAATCTTTGGAATAGAAGCCGGAGAAGAACGGCGTACCGATCAGCGACAAGTTACCGATCAGCGATGGTCAACCAAGTAATCGGCATGTATTTTTCAGGGTTGCCCATGTGGCGCATATCTTGGTCATGGTGCATACCGATAATCGCGCTACCTGCAGCCAAGAACAACAAGGCTTTAAAGAAAGCGTGGGTCATCACATGGAACATCGCCACGGAATAGGCAGACGCGCCCAGAGCCACGGTCATGTAGCCCAATTGAGACAAGGTGGAATACGCAACCACGCGCTTGATGTCGTTTTGAATCACGCCCAAGAAGCCCATAAACAGGGCGGTAATCGCACCGATTACCATGATGACTGACAGCGCAGTGCTGCTCATCTCATAAATCGGAGACATACGTGATACCATGAACAGACCTGCCGTAACCATGGTTGCGGCGTGAATCAATGCAGAAATCGGGGTCGGACCTTCCATCGAATCAGGCAGCCAGACGTGCAGCGGGAATTGTGCCGATTTACCCATCGCACCGACAAACAGAAGCAAACAGGTTACAGTAATCAAAGACCATTCCACACCGGGGAACAATTGGATAGTGGCCGTCTGAACATTAGGCAGATAAGCGAATACATCTTGATAGCGCAAGCTGCCGCCGAAATAGGCAAGCACCAAACCGATACCGAGCAAAAAGCCGAAGTCGCCGACACGGTTGATCAAAAAGGCTTTCAGGTTGGCAAAAGTCGCGCTCGGACGTTTGAAATAGAAACCGATCAAGAGATACGACACCAAGCCCACAGCTTCCCAGCCGAAGAAGAGCTGGATGAAGTTGTTGCTCATAATCAGCATCAACATGCTGAAAGTAAACAAAGAAATGTAGCTGAAGAAGCGTTGGTAACCAACTTTTTCATCATGCATATAGCCGATGGTATAGATATGTACCATCAGCGATACGCCGGTAACCACGACCATCATCATCGCCGTCATCGTATCGACCAAGAAGCCGACGGAGAAATCCAAACCGCTCATTGTCAGCCAGGTATAGACGTTTTCGTCAAACTTGGCGCGGCTGCCGTCAATAAAGCCCCACAGCACATAAGCCGACAGCACGGCAGATACAGCGACGCCGAGTATCGTAACCGTATGCGCGCCGGCGCGTCCGATTTTATTGCCGAACAAACCCGCAATCAGCGAGCCTGCCAAAGGCACGAGGGCAATGATGAGATATAAAGTCATGTCGTTCATTTTGGATGAACCTTTTTGATTTTAGGAATTTTCTAAACTTCAGACTGCCCGAAAGGTTTTTTTAGATTGGCTTGCCAATTCGACACTTTCAAGCTGTCTTCGAATCTTTATTAATGGGTTTTCAACCCATACTGCACACTAAATACTCAAATCTGATAAAGCTGTCCTTCAAGATAACGGGCTTTAATTGGTCATATTATTTTTTCGTCGGAGTTAGCCCAACCTACCGCATTAGATCGCCTGAAACAGTCTGAAATCGCTTTTCAGACGACCCCTACTCTTCGAATTTCCCATCAGTTTTTGTCTAACGGTAATCGTTACATGCTTTATTTTCAGAGAACGCTCAAAGTGAAAACTCAAAGCCCTCTCTTTTAATGAAAAACTGGTCATCAGCGTAACCCAACATATCTATCTCTTTGCCATTTTGTGAAAGGCTATAAAACTCATGGCTCGGGTCGCCAAAATCATCTTTATATTTAGCCAACTTCATGCCGTTATCCAAATATATTTTTTGTTTGACCAGTCGGTAAGTACCACGTCGTACCTTTCCAGGCTTATCATCGCTCTGCATGCAATATTGACGATTTGGAAATAAGGCAACAGTCACAATTTTTGCATTTCCCTGTCCAAAATATGGGGTCATATATAACCCTGCCGGACGGCTGCTTTTAGCCAGCGCAACACTAGAAGAGCAAGCGATCAAGAAAGTTAATAAGCCTAGCTTGGCATAATTCGATATATTTCTCATTTTTTATATTGGTTGGCGACCATACACTTGTAAACATATCGGGAAGGGTATCTGCATTTTTCAGACGACCCCTGTCTCCCTAACCTTTCAACTCGTCCAAATCGGCAACATTAATCGTTTGTCGGTTGCGGTACACCAGCACCATAATTGCCAAACCGATGGCGGATTCAGCAGCGGCAACGGTCAATACGAAGAATACGAAAATCTGTCCGGCAGTATCGCCCAAATATTGGGAGAAAGCGATAAAGTTGAAGTTCACCGCCAAGAGCATCAGCTCGATGGACATCAGCAATACCAGCACGTTTTTGCGGTTCATAAAGATACCCATTGCGCTGATACCGAACAGGAGCGCACCCAATACCAAATAATGCGTCAAGGTAATCATGCTTTGCCCTCCCCTTCCGGCTTGAGGCCGTCTGAAACTTCGCTTTCTTCGGCAGATTCGACTTGCGGTTTGACCGCTTCCATTTTCACCAAGCGCATACGGCCTTGATCAGCGCGTACTTTAACTTGGTCGGCAGGATCCATACGTTTCGGATTGAAAGTTTTGCGGTGAACCAGCGCAATCGCGGCCACCATACCCAACAGCAGCAATACCGCCGCCAACTCAAACGGCAATAGGTAGTCAGTATAAATACGGCTGCCCAAATCGCGGATATTGTTGTAATCGGCCGGAATGTCTTTCATCAGACCAAATGCAGCCAGGTCGGTTTTCGGGTTGACCAAAATCAGGATCAGGGCAACCGCCAACAATGTGCCGACCACACCGGCAACAGGCGCATGACGCCAGAAACCGGCACGCATGGCTTCAATGTCGATATTCAGCATCATCACGACGAACAGGAACAACACCATCACGGCGCCGACGTAAACCACCACCAGCGTCACACCCAAGAATTCGGCCTGCATCAGCATCCAAATCATCGCGCTCACGCAGAAGGTCAGCACCAAATGCAAAGCGGCGTGCACAGGGTTTTTAGCGGTAACGGTACGAACCGCACCGTACAAAACGATGGCGGCAAGGATATAGAACAGAATCGCGGAAAAAGTCATTCGTCTGCTCCTTAACGATACGGCGCGTCAGCGGCTTTGCGTTTGGCGATTTCGGGTTCGTATTTGTCGCCAATGGCCAAAAGAATCGGCTTGGTCATGTGCAAGTCGCCTTTTTTCTCGCCGTGGTATTCAAAAATATGGGTTTCCACAATCGCATCGGTCGGGCAGGCCTCTTCGCAGAAACCGCAGAAGATGCACTTGGTCAGGTCGATGTCGTAACGCTTGGTGCGGCGGGTGCCGTCTTCGCGTTCTTCCGATTCAATGTTAATCGCCATTGCCGGACAAACTGCCTCACACAATTTACACGCAATACAGCGCTCTTCGCCGTTCGGATAACGGCGTTGCGCGTGCAGGCCGCGGAAACGCACGGATTGCGGCGTTTTTTCTTCGGGGAAGTAAATCGTGTCTTTGCGGGCGAAGAAGTTTTTGAGCGTTACGCCCATGCCTTTCACCAACTCGCCCAAAAGAAAAGGTTTTTACTAGGTTTGCCATGCTGCATTCCTTTCACAGTTTGTTTTATTTTCAGACGACCTGCTATTTGCAAGTCATCCTTTATTTTGAATTCGATTAAAACATATCCCTCGCTTACGGTATTCGGCAGGTGTATGTCGCCGTTTTTGGCGCATAACTGTTCTCCGCATTTGACAGTATCCGCCTGACTGAATAATTCCAGATTTTTCCACACTGGCTTTCTCACGGACAACCTGTCCGTAATACCAACCTGCCATAGGGAAACACCGATAACGCAGACCAATGCAGCAACGGCAAGGTACCCGATTCTCAACAATACCGAACGGCTGGCGGCATCCAAAACGATTTTGGGCGACGGCGGAAAAAACCGCAAAATCTTCCATATGTTTTTCCATCATCAATTTCCGCCCTCCGATCATCAATCCTTCCTGACTGCCTTTCTTGATATTGCGCCGCAAGTCACCCGACTACGCAGCCATCTGATTAGAAAACCCCATCGCGCAAACGCAACCGATTGACTTCCGACAGCCCTCTTTCAACCTTCTGATACCCTGCGCCTGCAGATGACAAGGCTTCGGTACTCTAGCTTCGCAAGCTCCTGATGAAAGAGCCGAAATCATTGATGATTAATTGCTGTAATTGCCGTTCGTCCATCACTTTTCGAATGTTCCGAATAACTTTGTTAGTCTTTCGATCTCGACAGGCCGTCTGAAACCTTAAACCCGTCAGCCTATGCTCATACCGCGCGAGTGGCTCTGCGCCATCCTTTTCCATTGCGCCGCCTTGCCTGTTCTTTCAAACTCTCGCCCTGTCCGCTGAGCCGATTCCGCCTCTCTCCTGCATCCCCGTCAGTGAAGCATTCCGCGCATTTGGATCGACGCCGTCCTGAAATCAGGGGAAGGATTCAGTCGCCGATGTTGACTTGCCCGTCCGCGACGGAAATCATCGAAACGCATTTCATCTGCTGCGGCAGCCTGCCGCTGCCAATGCCGCAACCGTATTGTCCAATGCCTCTTCGCGGTAGCGGATACCTTGTTCCTGATAATATCCGGCAAGCTGCTCCCTGCTGTCTTTGTACAGATTCCGAAAAACGGTCAGACATATCCTCCATCTCCAACCTTTCGAAAGCGGTTCAGCAGCATCTCTTCCCCGTCATCCCGGATTGCGGCTGAGGAATGCCTGCGCCGTCATGGCGGATTCCTCTGCATCTGCCGTACATCGTCCCTACCCATAAAATCCGACAGGGCGGTTTGGTCGCCCGATTTCAGGCGGGCTAGCAGATTGTTGGTAGCAGACAGGAAAATCGTCCTGTTTGGCAGCCGCCGCATATTGTATTTCCTGCGACTGCTCCGCTTCCGAAAAACAGCAAAGGCTTGAACCTGCTGACATTTCGCATCCATTTCACGGCTTCCATACGGTCGACATCACTGACCCGCCTGACTTGGCAGGTATCACCCATAAGCACAGGGATACCGTCATTCTCCTCCTCCGCCGAACGCGCCACCGTATTGTTTATCCGCTCCCCTATTGAAGTATAGATACCCTTCTGCATAATCTTCTACCATCCCATACAGCGTGGCGCTTTCGGACAATGCGGCAGGCTCCCTCAGCCATTTTATCCCGATACCGCGCGTATCCCGCAGTTTCTGCCAGATTTCCCTGCCTCCGCTCCCTTCGTACTTCCCTATCAGCTTCATCGGGTTTCCAGCGTCCAGTTGTTGATGGATAAACCGTTTTTCTCGAATACTTGTTTATGAAAATCACGCATTTCTTTAAAACCGACATCACGGGGAGGCTTACCCAATTGGCTTTCCAAAAAGTCAAATAACCGACCGCCATCCCCTCGCGAATCTGATTCAATCCTTTGTTCGGAAAAACGTTTGTCCCGAAGAATCCTTCATCAAACATCACCGCTGCCCGACCCGTCGTCTCGCCTTTCGGCAGGCTGCTCCAAGTCATGCCCCCTCCGCTTCCGCCACGCCTTTCGCCCAGCCAGCATAGTTGTAGCTGGACAACAAAGTCGGAACAGGTTCGGACCGCCTGGATATGGTCTGCTTGATGTCGTTTTTGTAACGGTCAATATCCTGTTGCATTAACGGCTTCATTTTTGCCTCCGTCGTTTCATAGATGAGTATCTGCTCTATATCTTTATCAGCAGCTTCCGCAAAGCCAAAACTGCTTTCCCTGCCTGTCCCTCTATTTTTCTCCAGTCATATAGACGGTGTCGGCTATAACCCAAACTAAAATTAATATCAGCCCACTTTTTCCAAATAAAAATTTATGAGAACAAGGCATTGGGTACATCAGTATTTGTCGCACATGCGATATAGCTGAGCACATGACCGTCCTTACTTCGATTAATGAATATATCATCATTATTCCCCGAGTTCGTTCCGATACAATAACCCAGTTTCAGGGTTAATACCCAAAACTCTATACTGCTCCAAACCGTAAAGGTCTTCATCTGGCAATCTGACATACCGTCTATACGGAGGATTAGTTGTTCTTAAACGTGTCGCCAATAAACGGTCAAATTGATCAGGCGTCTTATCCAAAGGATGTAGATTATTTCCCACCGACAAATATCCACGGTGTACCTGAAACCTTCAATTCATCGTAAAAACCGTCATCATGGCGTATATCGCGGATAACGCCCGTTTCGTAATTCAGATAAAAATCGAAATCAAACAACACCGAATCATACGTCCTCGGCGGGGCTTTGTATGTCTCCCAGTCTTTTGAAAACGCCGTCGGCGTATCAGTATAGGAGACATCCTGAACCTGATAGGAAGACATCCTGACCTTCCTGCCGCCCAATGTGCCCGGATCTTGTAGGAATCCTCCGGCACTTCCACCTCTGCCTGTCCGAAAAGGCCGCGTCCTGTATCTCCCTTTGGGTTTTCCCGATCAAGAGGCCGTCTGAAAAGGAACATACCGACAACGTTGCCAACCCGAACAGCAAACACAATCCCAGCAGCCATTTCTTCATCTTATTCTCTGTTTCTCTAATTACTTATCAAAACAACAAAAACATACCCGACAACGATGTAACTGCACTCAGAACAAATGACCATAGCGCAGATTGCAGTAAAAGATTTTTAGGTTTTGTCCATACCCAAAATACCGATGCCACAAAAAGATACCGCACACCAAGCAAAAATACATCCACCATAGCGCCCTGCCTTCGTATCACCCAAAGAGCCTATTTTTGCAAGCAAAATAAATATGGACTGCCGTTATAGCAAAAGCAGAGCCGGCGACTGCAAAACCTCGTATGCGTATATAAAGTACACAAGACAGCAACAATCCAATCCAAAAGAGCAAAAACATTGAGAAGAAACAATAAAATCTCATCTATATCGGACGGAGTAATAACGTAACCTACAGATATACAAGGAACTATCAACCCAACCAATATGCTTAAGGCTGCAATCTTTTTCTGTTGTCATCCAATTTTTATTCCCTACTGCCCTCTAGTTATTGCCCTCTAGTTATACGGACATCGTTTTTTTTAGACGGCCTCAAGATGCCGTCTGAAACTTATTTCCACAAATTCAGCGGCGAAATCATCCACAGACCCAAAATCACGATATAGGCGAAGCCGATGGGAATCAGCACTTTCCAGCCCAGGCGCATGATTTGGTCGTAGCGGTAGCGCGGGAAGGTGGCGCGAATCCACAGATACCAGTACAACACAGCCGCCATTTTCACAAACATCCAGAATGCGGAAGGCGTACCGACAATGCCCCAACTTTGCGGGAAGGGGGACAGCCAACCGCCGAGGAACATCAGTGATGTCAGCGCGGCAATCAGAATCATAAAAATGTATTCGGCAAGGAAGAACAGCGCGAACGCGAAGCCGGAATATTCGACGTGGTGTCCGGCAACGATTTCGGATCGCCCTCCGCACGTCAAATGGTGCGCGGTTGGTTTCGGCAACGGCGGAAATCAGATAGACGATGAAGATTGGGAAGAGCGGCAGCCAGTTCCACGAGAACACGGAACCGCCCGCGATGCCTTTTGCCTCGCGCGGCAACGATGTCGGAGAAATTCATGCTGCCCGACACCATCACGCATGCACACCAGCGCGGCACTCATGGCAATCTTCGTAGGAAATGCTTTTGTGCGGAGGCACGCATTGCGCCCAAGAACGAATATTTGGGTTGGAAGCCCAGGCCCGCGATGATCACGCCGTAAACCGACAGCGAGGTAATCATCAGGATGTACAAAAGCCGATATTGATATTGGTCAGCACCCATTCTTCGTTGAACGGAATCACCGCCCACGCCGCGAAAGACGGGGCGAGCGACATACTCGGGCCGATGTAGAACAGGGCTTTGTTTGACAGCTTCGGACGGGTTACTTCTTTAAACAAGAGTTTGAACACATCGGCAAACGGCTGAATCAGACCCCACGGACCGGTTACGCTCGGACCGACGCGAAGCTACGCATAGAGCCGATGACTTTACGTTCGAAATACGTCAGGTAGGCGACTGGTCAGAATCAGCGGAATCAGGATAATCACGATTTTTGACGATGACGGATACCACCAAAACCTCACGGTGATACCCAAATCGCCCAGACCGAGCGTTGCGGCAAAAGAGGTTTTGGAACCATTCCTGCATAATCAAGCTCCCGCCAGTTCAATAGTGTCCATCAACGCACCCAGCACGGCATTTTCGGTATGCAGCGGCAGATGCACCACGTTTTCAGGCAGTCCGGCATCGGCTTTGACCATCACGGACACGCCTGCGCCGTTTTGTTTGGCGACGGCGGTTTGTCCGTCTTGCAGGCCTAAGCGCGCCAATGTGTTCGGATTCACACGCGCGGACGGCACGGCGAGCATGGCTGGTTTCTTGCAACGGCGCGGAACGGCGCACGATGGCATCGGTGTGATAGATGCCGACTCCGCCCACGCGCACGAGGCGGCTTGAGGTCGTCTGAAAATCTTTTTGAGTCGATGCGGCGCGGTTGTTCAGTTTGGACGGCAGACTTTCCGCATCCAGCGCATCTTTCAGAATCGCGGCGGTATCGTGGTATTCAAAACCTTTCAGGTCAAACAGGTTGCCCAATACGCGCAACACTTTCCACAGCGGACGCGAAAGTCGCCGAAGCCTAGAACGACGCCGTGGAAGCGTTGCAGCATCTGCTCGTTGATGAAGCCGCTCGAGGTTTCGGTAAACGGCGCAATCGGCAACAGTACGTCGCACACGTCCAGCAGCGTTTCGCTGACAAACGGCGTAAACGCCATCACGCTTTTCGCCTGTTTCAACGCGGCTACGGCTTTTGCGCCGTCCGCCGTATCGATTTCCGGCTCGACGTTGAGCAGCAAAACTGCCTGTTTCGGCGCATTTGCCATTTCGGCAACGCTCTCGCCCGAGTTCGCCCAAGACATCTGAGCCGACGCTGTTGGCGGCTTGCGGCAAAATGCCCAGCACCGCGCCGGTTGCGTCCGCCAGCTCTTGTGCGGCGGCGTAAATCGCAGCGTAATCGGGATGGTTTTGCACTTCCGCGCCCAAAATCACCGCTGCTTTTTCAGCGTTTTTCAGGCTCGCGGTAACCGCGTGTTCCGCATCGGCAGACAGGTTTTTCAGACGACCTGCCACTCGTCGGGGATGCACCGCTTCCGAGCCAGAAGCGGCATAAACAACTTCTTCTCTACTGCTGGCCAATACGCTCAAAGCGCCATGCGTTCTTTTGGCAGCGCGGCGCAGGCGGGCGGTCAGGAGCGGCTGTCTCTTTGCGCAGTTCGCACCGACTACTATGACGGCTTCGTTGTCCGCCAGCGATTCGATACTGTCCCAGCCATTGCGCGCACCATTGAGGTCGTCTGAAAGACGTTTGTCCCGTTGGCGCAGGCGGGTGGCGAAATTTTTTAACGCCCAAACCGTCGGCAAATTTCTTCGCCAACATGCATCTCTTCGACCGTATTCATCGGGTTCGCCCAAATGCCGACTTGGTTTTTGGTTGCCGTCTTTTGGCATCATTCAATCGCGCTGTGACATATTCCAACGCGGTTTTTCCAATCCACGTCCATCCACTCACCGCCCTGTTTTGATTTTTCGGGTTTTAAGACGACTTTCGTGATACAGGCCTTCGTAGGCGAAACGGTCGCGGTCGGACAGCCAGCATTCGTTAATCGCTTCGTTTTCCAGCGGCAGCACGCGGCGGACGGTATGGTCTTTGGTCTGCACAATCAGGTTGCTGCCCAAAGCGTCATGGGCGGAAACGGATTTGCGGCGGTTCAATTCCCAAGTACGCGCGTTGAAGCGGAACGGTTTGCTGGTCAATGCGCCGACAGGACACAAATCAATGACGTTGCCTGACAGCTCGGTTTCCACCGCTTTGCCGATAAAAGGCAGATTTCGGAGTGTTCGCCGCGATTCGCCATCGCAATTTCCTGCAAACCGGCGATTTCTTCGGTGAAACGTACGCAGCGGGTGCAATGGATACAACGGCTCATTTCCTCGGCGGAAACCAAAGGCCCCATGTCTTTGCCGACGACGGAACGTTTTTCTTCGGTATAACGGCTGGTGGTTTTGCCATAGCCCATCGCCAAATCCTGCAACTGGCATTCGCCGCCTTGGTCGCAGGTCGGACAGTCGAGCGGATGGTTGATGAGCAGGAACTCCATCACGCCTTCCTGCGCCTCGCGGGCTTTTGCCGAATGCGTGCGCACAATCATGCCGGTCCGTTACCGGCGTAGCACAGGCAGGCAAAGCGGTTTGGCGCACGTCCACCAGACACATACGGCAGTTGGCAGCGCGATGGAGAGCTTTTTGTGGTAACAGAAATGCGGAATATAAGTACCAAGCTTGCGCGGGCCTCAATCACCGTCGCACCCTGCTCCCGCAGATGCCTGTTTGCCGTCGATTTCGATTTGTAACATGGTTCGTTCCTAGTTACAGGTGTTGATAAATAATCTTTTATGGAGGTCGTCTGAAAAATGGGTTTCAGACGGCCTTTAAAAGCATAAGTTTATTACTTGTTTATTTTTAGGAGGGGTTTCTTAATTTTTGAAAATCTAAATTCTGTACAACCCCATCGCATCACCCTCTTCCTCGTACAGGAGAGAAACAGAGTTTTCGTCAGAACATATGGTGCAGATTCCTCCACAATGTCTTTTCAATATCATGTTTTATATTTGCTATTTCAGGAATCAACCCGAAACATTCAAATCTGCTGTCTGTCCCTTTCCCCGTCCGGCGGGGGAAGGCTAGAATAGGGGTGGCTTTGCAACGTTGCAGCCGTCTTATTTTCCGCCGCACATTTCGATAATCTTTTCCAGTACGCTTCGGTTTGCTGCAAAACTTCATTATTCCCAAAACCGCAACACCCGATAACCTTGGGCATTCAAAACGCCGTCCGCCGCTCGTCATACTCAATCTGTTCCGAATGTTGTCCGCCGTCAATTCAGTAATCAAACGATACTCATACTGACAAAATCGACGATGTATCACTCTTGTCTGTTGGCGTCAGAATTTTATTCCGTTTAACCGTTTGCCGCGCAAAGTGATCCCACAATTTCTGCTCGGCCAAAAGTCATATTCTGCTTCAGATTACGGATATTCTGTTTTAATGCCGTATTTCTTGTCTGTACCGCATAGCGGGTTGGCCTCAATCTTTTTTCAGACACGACCTATACGGAGGCCGTCTGAATCTTGCCCGTATAAAAATCTGTTTCAAAATATTCCACACCACTTTCACCTAACCCTCCCCCGCGAGCGGAGAGGGAATCAAAGTCGTTGGTGAATCAGACACACCGATACTCAGATCGTCTGAAAACCTCAACACCACTTATTCGGTTTCATCGGCCCGCCGTGTTCAATGTAATGCACAAACTCATCACGGAAATGCTTGGTAAAGCTGCGGACGGGGAAAGACGGCGGCGTCGGCGAGGGCGCAGATGGTGCGGCCTGCCATTTGGTTGCCGACAGAATCCAACAAATCCAAGTCTTCCATGCGGCCTTTGCCTTCTACGATGCGGTGGACGATGCGATAGAGCCAGCCTGTACCTTCTCGGCAGGGCGTACATTGACCGCAAGACTCGTCATAGTAGAAATAGCTCAGGCGCTCGAGGGCTTTGACCATGCACACGTCTTCGTCCATCACGATAATCGCGCCGGAACCCAGCATCGAGCCTGCTTTGGAAATCGAGTCATAGTCCATATTGGTCTGCATCATGATGTCGGCAGGCAAAACCGGCGCGGACGAACCGCCGGGAATAACGGCTTTGAGTTTTTTGCCGCCACGCATACCGCCCGCCATTTTCAGGACTTCGGCAAACGGCGTACCCAATGGCACTTCATAGTTGCCCGGACGCTCGACGTGGCCGGAAATGCAGAACAATTTGGTACCGCCTGCATTCGGAATACCTTTGTCGGCAAACGCCTGTCCGCCGTCACGGATAATGAATGGGACAGAGGAGAACGTTTCGGTATTGTTGATGGTGGTCGGTTTGCCGTACAGGCCGAACGAGGCGGGGAATGGCGGTTTAAAGCGCGGCTGGCCCTTTTTGCCTTCCAGAGATTCGAGCAATGCGGTTTCTTCGCCGCAAATATATGCGCCGTAGCCGTGGTGGGCGAAGAGTTCAAATTCAAAATCCGAACCCAAAATATTTTTACCCAAAAAGCCTGCGGCGCGCCCTTGCTCGAGTGCGGCTTCAAAACGTTGGTAGCCTTCGAAAATTTCGCCGTGGATGTAGTTGTAGCCCGCTTTTGCGCCCATCGCGTAACCGGCAATAATCATGCCTTCAATCAGGGCATGGGGATTGAACATGATGATGTCGCGGTCTTTAAATGTACCCGGCTCACCTTCGTCGGTGTTGCAGACGACATATTTTTCGCCCGGGAAGGAACGGGGCATAAAGCTCCATTTCAAACCGGTCGGGAAGCCCGCACCGCCACGACCGCGCAAGCCGGAGGTTTTGACTTCGTCAATCACATCGCTTTGCGAGATGTTTTCGGACAGGATTTTACGCAGGGCGGTATAACCGCCACGTTTGACGTATTCGTCCAATGTCCAGCAATCGGGATTGGCGGTATCCACTTGGTCAAAAATCACGCCTGATTGGTAAATAGCCATTTTGGTGTGCCTGTTCGTTTTCGTATCGGTTGCGGCTGCGTTTTAGCAGCTTGTTTAGGTTTATTGACCTTATGACGGTTGCGTAGAGCTTTGTATTTCAGACGACCTTGGTCAATGATCTCAGTTTATAATGCCTAGCAACTTTTGACAGTAAATCTCACCGTGCACCCATGATCTCATTGATCATCGGGATACCACCTTTATGTTTTAATAATCTTTGGTCTGCATGATTACATACACAAGTATTTAACGTGACCGCATGTTTGTGCGAGTCCGTTTTTTGCGATCGCCGATCCAGTACGACAGGGCGCGCGATTAACTATCGAAGTTTCAGGATTTGTATCATCTGTAACCAGTAGTCACCAGTAACGAACAAGTGCATCAATTTGAACGTCCTTTAAAGGACAAACGATCATTACCTTAAGTAGTCGTTACAAATCGTCAATTTGATCTGTCCCTTCTGTTTCCATTGCCAATCAATAATTTATATGCTATAAATCCAACAATTGAGAAAATCACATTTCTTGTTGGCATTTCGCTATATGCCAAAATTGCATTTATCCCATGCTTTTATCTTTAGATGATTTTCAAACATTATCTGTAAATAGTTAGATTGAAATCAACTATTTTCAGACGACCTTAATCGTCATGGGTTTACAAAGCCCCAAACTGCTCTTTACTGTTTTCAGACGGCCTTTTATTTCAGTTCGGCAAGTTTCTTGTCAATCGCTTCTTCGGTCATAAAGCTGCACATGCTGTGGTTGTTGACCAGCATGACCGGTGCGTCGCCACATGCGCCCATGCATTCACCTTCGACAAGGGTAAATTTGCCGTCGGGCGTGGTTTCGCCGTAGCCGATACCGAGTTTTTTCTTCAGGTATTCGCCGGTATCCATACCGCCGCGCAGGGCGCAAGGAAGGTTGGTGCAGACGGTCAGTTTGTATTTGCCGACAGGCTCAAGGTCGTACATATTGTAGAAAGTAGCGACTTCGTAGGCTTGCGCAGGCGAGATGCCGATATAGTCTGCGACAAAAGCGATGGTCTCGGGAGCGAGCCAGCCTTTTTCGGTCTGGGCAATACGCAATGCGCCCATAATGGCGGAACGGCGTTGGTCGGCAGGATATTTTGCCAACTCAATATCAATTTGTTTTAAGGATTCTGCGGATAACATTATCGGTCAACCTCCCCGAATACGATGTCCTGCGTACCAATGATGGCAACGACGTCGGCCAGCATGTGGCCTTTTGCCATTTCGTCCATGCCTTGCAGGTGGGCGAAGCCGGGTGCGCGGATTTTCAGGCGGTAGGGTTTGTTTGCGCCGTCTGAAATGATGTAAACGCCGAACTCGCCTTTCGGATGTTCGACAGCGGTGTAGGTCTCGCCCTCGGGAACGTGCATACCCTCGGTGAAGAGTTTGAAATGGTGAATCAGGTCTTCCATACCTGTTTTCATTTCGGTACGTTTGGGCGGAGCGAATTTGTGGTTTGTGGTAATGACCGGACCCGGATTGACACGCAACCACTCGGAGCATTGTTTGATGATGCGCACGGATTGGCGCATTTCTTCCATACGGCAGAGGTAACGGTCATAGCAGTCGCCGTTGACGCCGACAGGGATGTCGAAATCCATTTTGTCGTACACTTCGTACGGCTGTTTCTTACGCACATCCCATTCCACGCCCGAACCGCGCAACATGACACCGGTAAAGCCTTTTTGCATGGCGCGCTCAGGAGTGACAACGCCGATGCCGACGGTACGCTGTTTCCAAATACGGTTGTCGGTCAGGAGGGTTTTCGAGTGTGTCGATGTTTTTGGGGAAAGCGTTCGCAGAAAGGCGTCGATGAAAGTCGAGCATGGTGCCTTCGCAGGATTCGTTGAGCTGCTTTCAATACTTTGGCGTTGCGGAATTTGCTGCTTCGTATTTGGGCATGAAGTCGGGCAGGGTCGCGGTAAACGCCGCCAGGGACGGAAGTAGGCTGCGTGCATACGCGCGCCGGAAACGGCTTCGTACAAGTCCATCAGCTCTTCGCGGTCGCGGAAGGCGTAGAGGATGGCGGTCATCGCGCCGATGTCGAAGGCGTGCGAACCGATGCCCATCAGGTGATTGAGGATGCGCGTTACTTCGGCAAACATCACGCGGATGTACTGGGGCGCGGATAGGTACATCAATACCGGCGAGCTTTTTCTACCGCCAAACAGTACGCCTGCTCGTTAACCATCATGGAAACATGCAGTCCAAGCGGTCCATAGGAGGCAGGGGGCTTGCAGATAGGTTTTGGTTTCCGCCAGTTTTTCAGTGCCTCGGTGCAAGAGGCCGATATGCGGAGTCGGCACGGACGATGTTGTTCGCCGTCAATTCCAAAAATCATACGCAATACGCCGTGCGCCGCAGGGTGTTGCGGGCCGAAGTTGATGGTGTAGTTTCTTAATTTATTGGCCACCGTAGTTCTCCTCACGGACGATACGCGGCGTGATCTCGCGCGGCTCAATGGTAACGGGTTGGTAAATCACGCGTTTTTGCTCTTCGTCGTAACGCATTTCGACATAGCCGGAAATCGGGAAGTCTTTGCGGAACGGATGTCCGACAAAGCCGTAATCGGTCAGGATGCGGCGCAGGTCGGGATGGTTGTTGAACATGATGCCGTACAAATCGAAGGCTTCGCGCTCGTACCAATCCGCGCTGTTGTAAACAGGAACCACGGATTCGACCACGGGGAAATCGTCGTCTGAAACCCAGACGCGCACGCGGATGCGCTGATTGTTTTTCACGGAAAGAAGCTGACTGACAACGGCAAAGCGTTTGCCCTGCCATACTTCGTTTTTGTAAGTGCTGTAATCGACGCCGCACAAGTCAACCAGAAGCTCGAAATGCAAATCTTCATGGTCGCGCAATGCGGTCATGACTGAAATATAGTGTTCGGGCAGACACTCGACGGTAATCTCGCCCAAAGCGGAAATGACTTTGCTTTGCCTGATTGCCCAAAAGACGCGGCTGACGGTCTCGTATAAGTTTGTGAATGCTTGCCATATCGTTCCCTCCCTACTCGTCCCGCGCGATGGTGGAAGTGCGCTTGATTTTTTGTTGGAGCTGCATCAGGCCGTAAATCAGGGCTTCCGCAGTCGGCGGACAACCCGGCACATAAACGTCTACCGGCACGACGCGGTCGGCACCGCGCACGACGGAATAAGAATAGTGATAATAGCCGCCGCCGTTGGCACACGAGCCCATAGACAATACCCAGCGCGGCTCGGCAAGCTGGTCGTACACGCGGCGCAGTGCGGGCGCCATTTTGTTGGTGAGCGTACCCGCCACAATCATCAGGTCGGCCTGACGGGGGGACGGACGGAAAATAATGCCGAAACGGTCAAGGTCATAACGCGCCATACCCGCGTGCATCATTTCCACGGCGCAACAGGCCAGACCGAAAGTAACCGGCCACAGCGAACCGGTACGCATATAGTTCAGCACCGTATCCGCGCTGGTGGTGATGAAACCTTTTTTCAAAACGCCTTCTATTCCCATTCCAGCGCACCTTTTTTCCATTCGTAAACAAAGCCTACCGTCAGAACGACGATAAACACCAGCATAGACCAGAAGCCGTATGCGCCCAAATCTTTGAACACCACCGCCCACGGCAGCATAAACGCAACCTCCAAATCGAAGAGGATGAAGAGGATGGCGACGAGGTAATAACGTACGTCGAATTTCATCCTTGCGTTTTCAAAGGCTTCGAAACCGCATTCGTAAGGCGCGTCTTTTTCGGCGTAGTGGCGTTTCGGACCTAAAATCGTGCCGAGCAGGATAAACAGCACGCCGGCCGCGAGGCCGACGAGGATGAATACGAGGACGGGAAAGTAACTGGCCAACATGGTTTGTACCTGATTTTTAACAATAAATACCGCTAAAGATTCTGTCTTATTTTAACGAACTTCAAAAACTATTTGAAGTTCGAGGCATGAAAAAGCACAAAAAAGCCAATAAATTCAATAACTTTTCGATAACGATTCTCATTTATGTTTACACCCGATGCTTAATGAGCATCAGGCTAGTCCTTTGTCGCACTGCCTTCGCAAGTCCTTTCCTACTTTCGGAATAGTACGGGCAAGGCGGAGATTATCGTTTGACAACGGTTTCGCCGATATTCCGCACACACGAACCAAAGGCCGTCTGAAACCCTTTTCAGACGGCCTGCGCCCTCCGATATGAAAACGGCAGCGGCAGCGCACCACCCTACAAACCCAGCGACCAAGTATCCGCCCCCAATCCCGCCCAACGTTTCCAGCCGGTTTTCATAATGAGCGAAAATTTCTTCGATGATTTCGTCTTCGTCGTCAATCAGGCGGATTAAATCCATGTCTACCGCCGCGATCAGGCCGCGTCCGAGCAGCTCTTTGCGTATCCAGTCCAACAATCCCGACCAAAAATCCCTCGCCCACCAACATCGGGCGGTTGGGCGTTTTGCCCGTCTGCACCAGCGTCAGGCTTTCAAACAGTTCGTCCAACGTGCCGAAAGCCGCCGGGCATGACCACATACGCCACCGCGTGTTTCACAAACATCACTTTTCGCGGGAAGAAGTGTTGGAATTTAATGGACAAATCCTGATACGGATTTGCTTTTTGCTCGTGCGGCAGCACGATGTTCAGCCCGACCGCCGGGCTTGCGCCCTGCAAACGCGCCCTTGTTCGCCGCCTCCATAATCCCCGGCCCGCCGCCGGAAATGACGGAAAACCCGCATCCGACAGCTTGCGCGCCAGCCGCAGCGTAAATTCATAGTCAGGATGATTCTCCGGTGCGTGCGCTGCCGTAAATGCTGACCGCAGGCTGAATGGCGCGCAGCTCTTCGCCCGCTTCGACAAATTCCGAAATAATCTTCAAAACATGATACGACTCCCGCGCCTGAATCTCGCGGCGCTCTCATCGGGCAACATGGGTTTGGGCAGTTTTTGAGCAGGCTCACAGATTTTCCTTTATGGTTGGTTCGGGAAGCGATTGTAACTGATTTGGTTCGAATGTTCAGAGGCCGTCTGAAACGCAATACTTTCACCAGGCATTTTAAAACGGCATGACTTTTGTTCCATGCGCGGGCGATACCCAGCCAGCAGGCGAAAATCCAGCTCGCCGAGCTGACCGCCCCCTACAATCGAAATCAGCACGGAAATCCCATAGGAAAAATCGGCCAGCACGGTTTGCTCCTTAACATGACGCCCTAAAGGTGCATCAGATAGCCGTTGGCCGTCAGCACCGCCACGCAGATAAAATTTCACCCACAGTTTGGGATTGTTGAGATAGCCTTGGCTGGTCACCATGCCGTAAACCACCAGCGCCGCGCCCGTAACAATCAATTCCGCCAAACCCCACAAAGCGATTTGTTTGGCTTTGCCGATTTTTGTCGACGAGGTCTTTTATCCAGCGGTACGGCATAATTTTTCAGCAGCAAAAATCGACATGCAGCACCTTGGTCAACACCGCAGCGGCAAGGGCAAAATGCGCGAACACCAAATCCGAGGAGAAATCCGTTTCCGCCGCAATCGGAACACATTTGCGAAAGGCCGTCTGAAAACGTTTTTCAGACGGCCTTTTATCCGTTCGTCAAAGTGATAATCTGTTAAAAATCCTCCCATTCCAAACTTCCCCACTGCCTGAATACATGAATATCTTTTTACGAAGAGTCCGGCCAGTTCAAAGTCGCCGCCATCGTCCAAAAAAACGACGCCACCTACCAAGTCGATACCCAACACGGCAAACGCACCAAAGTGAAGGCAAACAATGTCTTTGCCGAGTTTGACGGCGATATGGCGGCATTTTTGGAGAACGCGCAGGCACAGGCGGCGGACATCGACACCGATTTATTGTGGGAAGTATGCGGCGAAGAGGAATTTACCGCCGAAGCCATCGCCGAAGAATATTACGGTCATGCGCCGACCAAAACCGAGCTGGCGGCGACCTTTGATTGCGCTGTACGCCGCGCCGATGTATTTCTACAAAAAGCCAAAGGCGTGTTCAAAGCCGCACCCGAAGAAACCTTAAAACAAGCACTTGCCGCCATCGAACGCAAAAAACAGCAAGACGCGCAAATCGACGCTTGGGCGGAAGCCTTGAAACGCGGCGAGATGCCGTCTGAAATCGCGGCGGATTTGAAAACCATCTTACACGCGCCCGACAAGCAGTCGCTGACCTACAAAGCCTTTACCAAAGCCGCCGACGAGCTGAAAATCTCCGCCTACGAACTGGCGAAAAAAACGGGCGGCATTACGTCCATCCCCAATATCTGCAAGACGGGTTTGAAATCAAATACTTCCCTAAAGGAACAGGCTTTCCCGACCTCCCCTACCTGAAATGCCCGACCTGCCCAAGGCTGACGTTACCGCCTTTTCCATTGACGACGAATCGACCACCGAAGTGGACGACGCTTTGAGCCTGACCGACTTGGGCAATGGCATGAAACGCGTCGGTATCCACATCGCCGCGCCGTCGCTTGCCATTAAACCAGGCGACAAAATGGACATCATCGGAACGCTTGAGCACTGGTCTATTTCCCGGCGGCAAAATCACCATGCTGCCCGAAAACTGGATTGCCGCGTTCAGCCTTGATGCGGGCGCGTACCGCCCTGCCGTCAGCATTTATTTCGATGTGGACAGCAGAGTTCAACGTCGGTGAGCCGACCTGCAAAATCGAAGCCGTCAACATCGCCGAAAACCTGCGCATCCAAATCATCGAGCCGCATTTCAACGCCGAAACTGGCTTGGACGAAGCCGGCGAAATGATGTTCGCCCACCATCAAGACCTGATTTGGTTCTATCAATCCCGCCGTCGCCCTACAAAAAAGCGCGCGGCAAATACGAACCCGACCGCGCGCCACAATACGATTACAGCATCGAATTGGATGAAGCAGGCAAAGTCTCCGTCGTCCGCCGCGAACGCGGTTCACCCATCGACATGCTGGTCAGCGAAATGATGATACTCGCCAACAGCACTTGGGCGCAGATGCTCCATGATAACGACCTGCCCGGCCTCTTCCGCGTCCAACCCGCCGGAAAAAGTGCGCATGAGCACCAAATCCGAGCCGCACATTGGCATGGGCGTGCAGCATTACGGCTGGTTCACCTCGCCGCTGCGCCGCGCCGCCGACTACATCAACCAAAAACAACTCCTCAGCCTGATAGACGACACCGCCGAGCCGCTCTTCCGGCAAAGCGATGCCGAACTCTTCGCCGCCCTGCGCGATTTCGACACCGCCTCACGCCGCCTATGCCGATTTCCAACGGCAGATGGAAGCCTACTGGAGCCTCGTGTACCTGCAAACAGCAAGGCACAAGCGAGCTGACCGCGACCATCCTCAAAGAAGACCTCGTCCGCATCGAAGGCCTGTCACTGGTAACGCGTGCTACCGGCATCCCGTTCGACGCACTGCCCAAATCGCAAGTCCTGCTCAAAATCACCGAGCTTGATCCCCGAAAAAGCAGTTTATCGCGCTGAATTATGTGAAAGCCGTCGCACCGCCTGCGCCATAACAGCGACAGGCCGTCTGAAAACAATTTTCAGACGGCCTGTCGACTACATCGCAGTACGGACGGCTGCCATCAAAACCCTACAAAAACAGGAAAGGCCGTCTGAACATGACCTCCGAACAACAAAAACGACATCCTCTGCATCAACCGAGTGCAACTCCTGCTGGCGGAAAAAGCGCACCGCTTTAGCCATCATGCGCACCGGCATAGCTGTACTCGCCCCTGCCGCTGTCGATATTCAGCGCGCTGATTGCAACTTCGAAATGGTACAACGTGTTGGAAGTCTGGCCGCTGCTGGTCTTGGTCAGCCTCATCAACCTCGGCCTGATTGCATTTGCCGTGTATCTGATTGCGCGCTCACTGATGAAAATGCATCAGTACGACCGGATAATCATCGACATCAAACAAAACCACTCTTCACTGCGGCAATTAATTCAGTCCCTGACAACGCCGCCAATTAAATAAGGATTACGGCAAATCCTGTACCGTCCTCACACTATCGGCCCTCGTTTGGTCAGAATACCCGCACGGCAAAACGGAATCTGCAAAATTGCCATGTTAAGCCCTTCAGACGGCCTCACCATCTCGCCGCCCCTACCGGTGCAGCACTATCTCCAGCACTAAACTTACTGCCCACATGCCAGCAGCAGGCTGGCGAAGCCGATTATCGTCCAAACCGCCGCTTTCTTGCCGCGCCATGCGGTCATGCTAGTGTTTCAGCAGCAGCCCGCCGTAAATCAGCCACGACAGGATGCCGAACATGGTTTTTGTGTGTAAAGGTCAGCGGCTTGCCGAACACGCTTTCGGCGAACGTACCGCTGACGACGGAATACGTCAACAGCACGAATCCCGCCAACATGCCGCGGAACATCAGTTTTTCCAGACTCAGCAGCGGCGGAGGAAATTCGATAAGGCCGATGCCCGCCGCCTGTGCAAGTTGCGGTTCAGCAGCAGTATCAGTACCGCAAACAGCGTTACTATCCCGAACAGCCCGTATGCCAGCAACGACGAGACGATATGCAGCATAAACGGCAAATCGTTAATCTGATAGCCGACGGGATTTGCCCGGAAACACCCACCCCAGCAGCAGTGCGACCGTCGCACAAGGATACAGCAGCAACTGCAACCCGCGCAGGCAATAGAAAAAGCTGCCCAGGCAGTACATCATCAGCATCAGCCACACAATCAGGCTGACCGAATAGCCGAAACCCGTAATCAGCACGTTATCCCGCAGCTACCGGCATCAGCAGCGCCGCCCCGTGCACCAGCAATGCCACGCCCAATACCGCCAGTTCCGCTTTCAGCGGATATGCTTTTGTTGCCGTATTTCCTGTGGCGTTGCCAGACGAATGCGCCCAGCCCCGCATAGGTCAGCATCAGACAAATCAAAATAATCGGCATAACCAACTTTCTGCGCGCGTCCGGCTCAAACCGGCGCACGATATAGTGTAAAATAAACTGAATTTCATTTTTATCAAAGAATGTCCCGCTGTGGCAGCATACCCTGCCGCACCGTCCCCGATACCGATAAGGATAAATATGTTGAGACAACTTAACCAACCGCTTCAGCAATGTCCTCAAAAACATCCGCGGCCAAGCCAAACTGACCGAAAGACAACATTAAAGAAGCCTTGCGCGAAGTCCGCCTTGCCCTGCTTTGAGGCCGACGTCGCCCTGAGCGTCGTCAAAGAATTTAGTCAACAACGTCAAAGAAAAAGGCGCTCGGCCAGGAAGTGGCCGGCAGCCTGACGCCCGACCAAAGCCTTTATCGGCGTGGTCAACCAAGCCTTAATCGAACTGATGGGCAAGGAAAACAAAACCCTTGATTTGTCGGTCGCGCCGCCAGCCGTCGTGCTGATGGCCGGCTTTGCAGGGCGCGGGTAAAACCACCACCGTCGGCAAACTCGCCCGCCTGCTGAAAAACGAGCAGAAGAAAAAGTCTTGGTCGTTTCCGCCGACGTGTACCGCCCGCCGCCATCGAGCAGTTGCGCCTTTTTGGCCGAATCAAGTCGGCATCGATTTTTCCCTTCCGATTCCGGCCAGAAGCCTGTCGAAATCGCCGCCGCCGCCGTTGATTATGCCAAAAAAACATTTTTACGACGTATTGATGGTCGACACCGCCGGACGCCTGGCGATTGACGAAGAGATGATGAACGAAATCAAGGCGCTGCACGCCGCCGTCAATCCCGTGGAAACCTTATTCGTCGTCGATGCCATGCGTGGGTCAGGACGCGGTGAACACGGCGCAGGCGTTTAACGAAAGCCCTGCCGCTGACCGGCGTCATCCTGACCAAAATGGACGGCGATTCGCGCGGCGGCGCGGCATTGTCCGTGCGCCAGATTACCGGCAAACCGATTAAGTTTATCGGCGTCGGCGAAAAATCACCGGACTCGAGCCTTTCCACCCCGACCGCATCGCCAGCCGCATCCTCGGCATGGGCGACGTGTTGAGCCTGATTGAAGACGTCCAAAAAGGCATAGATGAAGAAGCCGCCGCCAAAATGGCGAAGAAACTGCAAAAAGGCAAAGGCTTCGACCTCAATGATTTTTAAAGAACAAATCCAGCAAATGCGCAATATGGGCGGCTTGGAAAGCCTGATGTCGAAAATGCCGGGCGAACTGGGCCAGATTTCCAAGCAGATTCCCGAAGGCACAGCTGAAAAAGCGATGGGCAAAGTCAGAAGCCATCATCAATTCCATGACGCCGAAAGAACGCGCCAATCCCCGCCCTGCTCAAGGCCAGCCGCAAACGCCGCATTGCCGCGGGCGCGGGTACGAGCGTGCAGGAAGTCAACAAACTGCTCAAAACAGTTCGAACAGTCCCAGCAGATGATGAAAATGTTCAGCGGCAGCGGAATGGCGAAACTGATGCGCATGGCCAAAGGCATCAAGGGCATGAAAGGCATGTTCCCCGGCTTGTAACGGCAACAAAGCAAAGGCCGTCTGAAAATACCGGTTCAACGAAGCCGAAACAAATTTTCAGACGGCGCTTTTCCGACTTTTTACGGTCGGCCCAAACCCTCGACTTTCAGGTTATTGCCCGCCGTTCCGGCCCGTGTTAGGATTTTTCACCAAGGTTTGCAGACAACAAAAACCAGCGGATTTTTGATGCGGAAAACGGCAACTTCAAGGTGGAAACACGGCAAGATTTTCTTGCGTTTCCAACGCGTGAAGGTGCCGTTTTATCTATCGAAATGCAGGCCGCCGTTTTCAAATTGTCAATCCGCCTCAGGGCAAACGGTTTGCCCGATTATGATTAATGATTGCCGACAGGCCCAAATAAGGAAAAATTTTAAGCATGAACCGACGTCAATTTCTCGGCGGCACTGCCGCTGTTTCCCTTGCCGCCGCTGCTCTTTCGCGCGCGCCCACGACCATCACAGTCACACCGGCAACCATGTCCACCTGCTACTACCGCCGCACCCAAAGCCTACGAAGCGGCACGCAAGGCTGCGGCACACTGCGTTGAAGCAGGCCAAATCTGCCTGGCGCACTGCATTGCTTTGTTGAGCAACGGCGATACGTCTATGAAAAGACCGCTCGGTCGCGGTCAATCAGATGCTGGCCTTGTGCGGTTCGCTGCAAAATCTTGCGGCGCAAAACTCCCGCCTGGTTCCCGCATTGGCAAAAGTCTGCCTTGAAGCATGTAAACAATGCTCTGCCGCCTGCAAAGTACACGCCGGACACCACGCCGAATGCAAAGCCTGCTACAAATCCTGCCTGGCCTGTATTAAAGAGTGCGAAAAATCGCTGCCTCGACTTTAAAAATAAAACTGAAAGAGCCGTCTGAAAACTTGTTTCAGACGGCCTTTCGGTTTTACTTGCCAACGCATCACGCGCCGAACACTTTCAAACGGTTTTCCACCGGCTCGAAGGCTTTTTCACCGGCAGGCGCTTCGATGCCGCCGATGACCATTTGCGCGCGCAAAAGCCAGCTTTCGGGCAGGTTCCATTCTTTGGCGATGGCGGCGTCGGGCAGCGGGTTGTAGTGTTGCAGGTTCGCGCCCACGCCGGCGGCGGCAAGCGTTGTCCAGAGGGCGTATTGCATCATCGCGTTCGCATGGTCCGCCCAAACGGGGAAGTTGGCGGCATAGGAAGGGAACTGTCTTTGCAGGCCTTTTGACGACGTTTTTGGTCTTCAGAAGAACAAAATGGTCGCCGCGCCTGCTTTGAACAGGTTTAATTTTTGCGCGGTCGGCTCAGAATTGTTCGGCAGGCACGATGGCGCGCAAAGCGTCTTCAACGAATTGCCACACTTTGCCGTGTTCTTCGCCGAAAGAGGACGACAACGCGGGTGGATTGCGAGTTGAAGGAAGAAGGCGTGCAAAACGGCGTGTTTGACGATTTCGCTGATTTCTTCGTTGCTGATAGGCAGGGTTTTTATTCAGCGCGTAAATGGAACGGCGGGTTTCGGCCGCTTGTTGCAAGGTTTGATAAGTCATTTTTGTTTTTTTCCTTTGATTGATGTTTAATCGGTTGGCGGGTTTGAATGGATTCGCAAAACCCGCTTTGCTTGTTTTCAGACGGCCTTTTGGAGCGTATCAGGATTTGTTTTTGCCGAACAGGTTGTCCAATGCCAATGAGCCGCCGCCTGCTGCTGCGAGATAGAGGAACACGAAGCAGAACAAGACTGCCGATTCGCCGCCGTTGGCAAGCGGGAACAGCGCCGAACCTTTGGAGGCGTGTGCCATAAAGTAGGCAGCCGCCATCTGACCGGACAGGACGAAGGCGGCAGGACGGGTAAACAGTCCGAGAATCAGCATGATGCCGCCGACGATTTCCAAAATGCCCGCCACCAGCATCAAGCCTTTCGGGCGAGCCGCCGCCCATGGCGGTCGGGAAGTCGAAGAATTTTGCCGTACCGTGCAAGAGGAAGAGGTAGGCGGTTACGATACGCAAAACGGACAATAAAATAGGTTGGATACGGGTGCAGGTTGCAGACATAAATTACTCCTGATGTTTAAATTTGAAACAAACCGATTACGAGATGCCTCGTACGGCAGGCCACAGTAAATTCAAATAAGATATTCAACCATCGTTATTCCCACTTCGCTTGTACGGGGGTCGGGAATAACGGATATGAGCATTTCCTATTCAAACTCACTTAAAAAGCAAATCCGACTCCCTCCCAAGTGGGAGAAAGCCTGGGAGAGGGTCCAAACCGTCAGATTTGTTTCCTGCAACTCTCAAAAAGGCTTAATGAAAATTAATCTTATCTGCGCAGTATAGATAATTACCGGCAGTAGATATATCTGCTTTCATTGACGCAACGTTTCCCAAAAGAAAAACATGGATACCCTGTTCAGCCTCAAAGTTTTTCCGCCAGTCGTCCAAAGCGGCAGCTTTCACCCGCGCCGCCGAGCAGCTTGATATTTCCACCGCGATGGCGAGCAAACACGTCAGCCATCTGGAAAATTCGATTAAAGCCAAAGCTTCTGCACCGCAACAGCCGCAATCTCCACCTGACCGAAGCGGGCGAAGAATACTACCGCCAATGCAGCTACGCGCTCGATACGCTCGACACCGCCGCGCAAAAGGCGGCAGGCGGGGCGGATACGCCGCAGGGCATGTTGCGCGTGACCATGCCGCTTTGGTTCGCGGGCAATTTAATCAGCAACTGGCTGGTGGAATACCGCGAACGCTATCCCGAAGTGACGCTCGATTTGGTACTCGACAACCGCCACGTCGATTTAATCGCAGAAGGCTTCGACCTCGCCTTGCGCGTGGCAAAAACCCCTGTCGCCGTCGCTTATCATCAGCCGCTGGCGAAAATCCAATTCGTCCTGCTTGCCTCGCCCGACTATCTGGCGAAACACGGCACCCCGCAAACGCCCGAAGAAGCCATGCACCATCCCGCCATCCTGCCGTCCCTACACCGACCAGCGCAATATGGAAATCACGCATCGGGAAACGGGCGAAAAAGCATTCTGACGCTCAATCCGGTCATCCAATGCGACAATACACTGATGATACGCGAATTAATCAGGACGGGCGCAGGCATCGCCTATCAGCCGCTAGTGGTCGGTCAGACAGGATTTGGCGGAAGGCAGGCTGGCACGCCTGCTGCCGGACTATCGGGTGCTGACCGTCCAACTGAAACGCAGTTTATGTGGACAGGGCGTTCTTAAGCGCGAAGGTGCGCAGTTTTATTGATTTTCTGAACGAGAAGATTTCCGCGGAGCAGGATTGACGCAACAGCGGCGAAATGGGCAAACTAAAGAGGCCGTCTGAAAAATTGCTTTTCAGACGGCCTCATCTCCATCTCCCAAAAGACCGGCTACTGCACCTTACCTTTGCTTTCCACCGTTTCCTGCGGCTCTTTCTGTTTGCGCCAATGGTCGAAGCGGATGGTGTATTTCAACTCGCCGCCGGACGATTCGTTGCCGACTCTGACGATGGCCTGAATCGCGCGGGTGAGCTGGTATACCAGTTTGGCTGACTGTTCGGCGCTGTTCATGCCGTATTCGTAGCCGAGGTAAAGTTCGCTGGTCAACTGCTTGCCGACGGTCAGCACCTGCTCGGCGGGGTTGAGTTCGCCCGTCTGAGCGTTGCGGCTGCGTTTGCTGGTGAAGCCGAAGTCGTCCACCAGGCCGATACGGTCGTTGATTTGTCCGGCCAGCAGCGCACCCGGCGGCGGCGGAGAGTGCGGCGTTGTCGCTGTCGTTGCCGCTGCTGGCACGGTTGAGGATGAGCCATGAGAGTTTGTCTTTTTCACTCATGACTTCGTCGGCAACCAGCGTTACGCGCGGATTGTTGAGGCTGCCGAGCACTTCCACGCCCGCACCCACCGGCGAGAGGCGGCGCTCGGCACGGATGTTGAGGTTGGGGTCGGTCAGCGGGCCGACGAAGGAAATCACGCCTTTGGTGATGTCCAAATCCTGTCCGTAGGCTTTATAGCGGCCTTTGACGACTTTGACCGCGCCGACGCCCTGTATCGTCTCGCCGGGACGCGCCTGCAATTTGAGCGTGCCGCCCAGCGTAACGTTGAGTCCTTCGCCGGAAAAAGCGGACGTTGTCGTTCAAATCCAAAATCCAAATCCATGGAAAATCGGCGTGGAGGCCGTCTGAACTTTCTGCTCTTCTCCGACAACGGTTACGTCGTCGTCCAGCGTCGGCATGGAGGATTTTTGCAGGGCCGAACATGCCGGAATCGGCTTTTGAGCGAACCGGTGAGCACCAGGCCTTTTTCGGGGTGGTACAGCACTTTGGTCTGGCCGCTCAACACCAACCGGCGGTTGGGGCGCGACAGGGGTGCGGTATTTGTCGAACACGATGTCGACGTTGACGTCGGGATTGCTTTTTATCCAGCGCGGCTTCGCCTTTGAGTTCGACCGTGCCGCCGCGGTGGAATTTCAGGCTGTCGATAATCCATTTCTGGCCTTGCAGGCGCGAACGCAGGATGCCGTTGTCGAGTATCAGGCCCTGGGCTTGGTTGCGGTAGTAGAGGTTCTCGCCGTTGAGCGTACCGTTGAGTTGCGGCTCGTTGACGCGTCCGGCCAGCGTAACGGCGGCATTCAGACGGCCTTTGACGGTTTGGCCGACGGGCAGGAAATTGCGTATGGCTTCCAGTTCGGGCACGGTGATGTTTATCCGCCCGCCCAGCGGCGCATTCGTGAAAATCGCTGCCTTGGCCGACGGTAACGTTGCCGTCGAGGCGGCCGTAGTTGGTTGCGCCGTTCAGGGTGCCGTTGACGGTGGGCGAACCGACCCGCCCGCCGATGACGGCGGAGGCATTGAAGCTGCCGCTCAGGGATTGGGCGGTGCTCGGCAGCAATACGCGCAGGCTTTCGAGGCGGGCGATGCGACGTTTACTTTGCCGCTGACGGGCGCGTTGGCGATGTTGTTGCCGAACTGCTGGCTGATGCCGACGGTGGCGTCCACTTTTGCCGAAACGGGTGCCGCCTTCGAGCGCGGCGTCGATGCGGCCGTTCTGGAAACGGGTGCGCAGCGCCAGCGCGCTCAGGCCGAGCGGCTGTTTGTTGTCGGGCAGGATGATGTCGCCGCTCTGGCGGACGATGTTGAGGTAGCCGCGCGCGTTCTGGCTGTACGACATATCCCAGTCGCCGCCCAGCACCAGATTATGTTCGACCGGCGGAGTGTAGAAATTGTGCAGTTCGCCATGTGCAGGTTTTTGCGCGTTGCCTTTGGTAGTGATGCCGGTTTTCTGTCCCACACGAAATTTTGCAGGTTGAGGCTGCCGCCCATCGCCGACCAGCGCGCCGCGCTCATGGAAACGTGGTCTGCGCCCGCCTCAGATTCATGCGGTTTTGCAGTTTGAGGTTGAACGCGCCGCTGATGTCGAGCGTCGATGATGCCCTTCCAACGGGTTTTTGTCTTTGTTCAACCCGCCCGCCGCATCGATTTCCAGTTTGTAGCGTTTGTCGTCCAGCGCCATACTGCTTCCGCCGCGGATACGGTGGTTCGCGCCGGTACCGCTGACGAACAGGTTGACCGCGTCCACCGTGGTCGGCGATTTGCCCGCCAGCACGATGCGTTCGCCCCTGAGCTCGGCGTTGAGCGGGCGGTTGATGTCCGGCGAACCTTTGAGTTTGAAATCGAGGGTGTTTATCTGCACCAATCGGCCATGCGGAACGCGCGCGCGCGTCCGTCAAATCGGCTTCCAACGTTTTGAGGCCGTCTGAAAGGTCGCCCGACACATAACCTTTGGCCGTTACCGCGCCGCCCAGTCCGAAACCGAAGCGCGACAGGGTCGGGCGCGTGATGTCGAGGTTTAGGCGGCGACCCTTTCTGCCAAAAGCTGCCGCTGGTCTTGATGGTGTTGCTGCCGAGGCGGATGTCGGTCAGCGCGCGACTGAGGTAGTTGCTTTCATATTCGATGTCGGCGCTGCCGCTCAGAGCCACGCCGCTGAGGGTGCTCGGTGCGAATTTCATTTTGCCGCCGAATTTTTGGTCGGCCAACTCGCCGCTGACGGCTATCGTGCCGTTGACGTTGCCTTCGGGGGAGCTGCCGGTCGATACGGGCGGGGTTGAACGCCTTGCTGGACACGTCGAGCTTGAGGCGGCGGTGGCGGAACAGCTCCAGCGAACCGGTTGCGGCCAGTTCGCCGCCGTTGTCGGGCCGGATGCGCAGTTTGTCCAGCGTCAGCGTTTTCTGCCGAGCCTGCGGTCGCTGCGGATGGTGAGCAGGCCGTCGGTTTCGGCGTAACCGCTGTCGAGTTTCCAGCCGATTTCGGGCGAACCGGTTTCGCCTTTGACGTTGATACTGCCGTTCAGACGGCCTGCAATCTGTTGTCTGACCGCATCGGCGGCGCCGGGGTTTTTCACCGCCAGCGCCAAATCCAATTTGTCGGCGGCGGTATCGACGCTGCCGTTGACGGTAACGGTACCCTGCTGCAACAACTCGACGGCGGTGTCTTTCACGCGGATCAGGCCGTTGCCGTCGATGGTGAAATCGCCCAGTATCGAGCGCACGGGAATGCTGTTTTCATCGGCGTATCCGGCGGCTTCGTTGGACAAGTCGATGGCGCCGTCCAATGCGATGCCGTCTGAAAACGAAGGCACGACGATGGCGTCGAAGTCCAATTCCGCCTTGGGCAGGCTGTCGAGGAAGGAATGCGGATTGATGTTGAAGCCCTTAATCTGGACTTCTTTGATGATTTCGTTCAGCTTGCCGGCAAACGGGTGCAGCAGGCTTCGGGCTTTGAGGTGCACGGCGTCGCCGTCGAGCAGCAGTTCGGACTGCATATCGCGCAGGCTGCCCTGTGAGCCGCGTGGTACCGTGGATGGTTTCGCCGTCCAATTCGCCTTTGGTGTAAATCGCGCTGTTGAGCGCAAACGGCGGCTTCAGGCCGATTTCGACCGCGCCGGCGGAGTTGCTCCACGGCGATTCGAGGCGTTCGATGTCCAGACGGTGCTGTTTCTGATCATAGCGGTAGGCCGCCCGGACACGGTTGAGGTATACCGTCTGTTTTTTTAAAAATTTTTGCCGACGCTGATTTTTGCCGGTTTCCAGCCGGTCGAGCGTTATCCATACCGGCAGGTCTATGCTTTCGGGCAGCCCCTGCGACGGTTTTCTCCTTCGGCGGCGTCGGTTTGGTCGCAATCCGGATGTCGCCCGCCGACAGTTCGGTAACGTGCAGGCGCAAATCGGAAAAGTTCGCGCGGCCGCCAGCCGAAACAGAAGCGGCTCAGGGCGACATCCGCACCGTCGGTCTCAATCAGCCAGTTTTTCACCGTGAAATCCGCGCCACAGCGTGCCGTGCAGCGATTCGGACGTGATTTTCACGCCGAACCACGACGGGATTTTGTACAAACCGAAACGCAGCCCCGACTCCGTCCCCGCCAGCCAGCCGACGAAGCCGGCCGACGCCAGCGCGACGCCCGAAAACGCCAGCAGCAAACCGCGCAGCCGGTTCTTCCTGCGTTTCGGCGGCGCGGCATCGCTGCGTTTTTTTCGTTTTCAGACGGCCTGTCATTTTCAGACGGCTTCTGCGTTTCGGCGGATTGGAGGTTTTCTGTTCTTGCGTCATGTCGTTGTCGGAATAGAGTGTTGCCGGCATCGGACGGCGGCCTGTTCAGACGGCCTGCCGCACCGTGCGCACAGGCCGTCTGAACATCAGAAGCGCGTACCCAGGCTGATGTGCCAGCGGATTTTCTTGTCTTGATGGCCGTAGGCGATGTCGAAGGCGAACGGGGCGACGGGGCTGAACCAGCGCACCCCCAGGCCCGTACCGTGTTTCATGGTCATTTTTCTTGAAGTTGACGGCGGCATCGCCCATATCGTGGAACACCGCACCGGAAAGGCTTTTGGTCAGCGGGAACTGGTATTCCAGACTGCCCACCAGCAGGGCGCGTTCGGGCAGTACCGAACCGTTCGGCCCCGCCTTGCCGATGCTGTCCAATTCAGTACCCGCGCACCGACGATGCGCCGCCGGTACGGAATTCGAGGGAGGAAGGCACTTCCTTGCCTTCTTTGGCATAAACGTAACCGGCCTGGCCGCGGACGATGAACGTGCCGATTTTTGTTTTTCGGGCGTGAAGAAATAACCCGCCTTGGCGGCGGCGCGCGCCATCGCGGTGGACGAAAACAGGCTGCCCAGCGTCGCGCCGATTTTGCCGTCGAGATAATAGCCGTTTTTCGGGGCGCAGCTCGGTTTTCGATGTTTTGCCGCTTCCACGAAGCAGTCAGCATGGTCAGAGTGGCTGCGGCCCAAATCATAGTTGGTATCGGGAACTTTGCGGTCTTCGGTGATAAATTCCAGGCCGAGGCGCGATTCGATGCCGTTGCGGTCGCGCACGCGCCAGATGCCGGTGGTCAGGGCGCGTTTTTCAAGGTTTTGGGTGGTAGAGCGGTTGTAGGACGTGTTGGTCGTCCAGTATTTGCCGTCGCTGTTGCGCGGCTGGCTGATACCGGCGGCAAGGGTGGTTTCATATTTGTCCATGTCCCACACCACCGGAACCGATGTAGCCGCGGTTGAAAAAGGTTGTAATAGTCGTAGCCGATTTTGCCGCCCAGACCGTATTCCGAATCATAGCGGACGCCGGTTTCGAGTTTGTGCAGTTTGGTTTCGCTGACGTTGACTTTGACCGGCACGCGGTCGTCTTTCATATTGTTGAAATCGGCCTGCACCGAAGCGCCGGAATAGTGGCCGTTCTGCTCCAGAGCCTGCTGGAAGTCGAGCAGCAAATCCAAATCGTAGGGCGCCCTCGGGCCTGAACCGCGCCAAGCCCCTGTACGACGCTGACGGGGTAGCGTTTGGTGCCGCTGATTTTCGAAATCGCCGAAATAAACCGGCTGTTTGCTTTCGACGATGACGTTCAAGTCGGCAGTATGTTTGTCGGGATTGACGGTGGCCTGCGACGTGCTGATTTTGGCCAGCGGGTATTTCTTGCGGGTTACGGCGGAGAGGACGGAGGTTTTGCTGTTGCTCCATTCGGCATTGTCGAAATAGCCGCCCACCGGCTGGCCCCAGTTTTCCATAGCGTGTTTATAGTAGTCGGCCAGATTTTCGTCGGACAGGGATGTCGCCGAGAATCGCCACGCTGACATTGTCGACTTCGGTGCGCGGCCCCGGAGTAACGCTGACCACATAACCGCCTTTTTCGGCGCGGATACTGACTTTGCTGTTGAAATAGCCTTTCGGTGCGCAGCATGGTTTTGACGTTGTCGAGGGGCTTCTTCCGCCAGAAAGCCCTACTTGCTCGCTATCCAGCTCTTCTTCCTGCTGCTGGGTAATCAGCGGCAGGTATCTTCAATCATTTTCTTGATTTCAGAATGGTCGGTTTCGACCCCTGACGGGGAACTTGGGTTTGAGCTTGACCTGCTTTTCCTGCTCCTGACCCCTGCGTCTGCTTCTGCGGAATACGGCGGTACTCCGCCGTATTCGGGTCGAAGTCATCCGCCGCCCAAGCCTGCGCGCAGGCCAAGGCGAGCGTGGTCGCCAGAATCGGCGGGAGCAGTTTTTCCATAGGTTCGGCAACGAATTTCACACACAATCAAGAGGAGATTCTAACATTATTTTCAGTATCTTTATGAAGATGTTTGCGGCTTTTAACGCTGGCAGGCCGTCTGAAAACCGGTAAAAATCCGTCCCGCATACGGCATGTTCTATCACCTTCCCGCGCGGTATATCCGGAGGGGATGTTTCCGGCGACTGCAGACCTGTTTATAATGCCGCCCGTTTCCACGGCTTCGGTATTTTATGCTTAAATCAAGTTATTTCCTGAACGTTCGTGCTGTTTTTAAGCGGATTTTTCCACCGCTGCGGGATTTTTATTTTTAGAATGTAAGTTATTTTTAATATATGAAAAGGACTGACTATGGCAAGCAGCAACCTGCTTATTCGTGCCGTCAACCGCATCAGCCTCGTGCAGCAAATCGTCATCGGCCTGACTCTCGGGTATCGCGCTGGCGGTACTCGCGCCGCAGGCGGGCATCGCGGCCGGACTGCTCGGCAGCCTGTTCGTCGGGGCGCTGAAAGCGGTCGCGCCGATTTTGGTATTCGCACTGGTGCTGGCCGCCATCGCGCAGCACCAGAAAGGCAACGAGGCCTACATCAAACCGATTATCGTTCTGTACCTCATCGGTACGTTTTCGGCGGCCTTGGTCGCAGTGATTGCCAGCTTTGCTTTTCCGACCATGCTGATTTTTCTAAAGCGGGCGATATGTCGGCTACGCCGCCGGGCGGCATTATCGAAGTGCTGAAGACTTTGCTGATGAACCTGGTGTCCAACCCGATCAGCGCGCTGGCTGACGCCAACTACATCGGCATTTTGGCTTTGGGCCTTGATTTTGGGCTTCGCCGTGCGCAATCACGGTTCCGACACCACGCGCCAAGTGGTCGCCGATACGGCGGAAACCGTGTCCACCGTGGTCAAAATGGGTTATCCGTTTCGCGCCGCTGGGTATTTTTCGGACTGGTGTCGTCCACCATCGCCGAAACGGGGTTCGGCGCACTGAAAGGTTACATGCACCTGCTGGCGGTACTGCTGGGCAGCGCATGATTTTCATCGCGCTGGTGGTCAATCCGCTGATTGTCTGGTGGAAAATCCGCCGCAACCCTTATCCGCTGGTGTTTACCTGCCTGCGCGAAAGCGGCGTGTACGCCTTCTTCACCCGTTCGTCGGCGGCCAATATTCCGGTGAACATGGCGCTGGCGAAAACTCGGCCTGCATGAGGACACTCTATTCCATCGCCATTCCGCTGGGGCGACCATCAATATGGCGGGGGCGGCGATTACCATCACCGTGCTGGCGATGGCTGCGGCGCACACCCAGCATATCCAGGTCGATTTCTTCACCGCCCTGCTGCTCAGCCTAGTCGCCACGGTCAGCGCCTGCGGCGCGTCGGGCGTGGCGGGCGGTTCGCTGCTGCTGGTGCCGCTGGCATGCAGCCTGTTCGGGATTTCCAACGACGTCGCCATGCAGGTGGTCGCCGTCGGCTTCATCATCGGCGTGATTCAGGATTCTGCGGAAACTGCGTTAAATTCGTCCACCGACGTGCTGTTTACCGCCGCCGCCGATTTGGGACGCGAACGCTGACCCTGCATTCGAAATATACCGAGGCCGTCTGAAAATCCGTTTTCAGACGGCCTCTCCTACCTTTGCTTTGACAAACCCCGTCGATTCGGTTAAAAACCGCCCCATAACAAAAATTCTTGTCCGCTGCGTCTGCCTGAGGCACATCAGGCCGCTCCGGACTTTACTCTGCAAAAGGAGACATCATGTCCGGTACTTCCGACAAAACTTTCTTCGGCCATCCTTTCCAACTCTCCACCCTGTTCCATATCGAGCTTTGGGAACGTTTTTCGTTCTACGGTATGCAGGGCATCTTGCTGATTTACCTGTATTACGCCGCCGACAAAGGCGGTTTGGGCATGAGACAAGTCGCTCGCGGGCGGCATCGTCGGCGCATACGGCGGCAGCGTCTACCTCTCCACCATCCTCGGCGCATGGTTTGCCGACCGTGTATGGGGCGCGGAAAAAGACCCTGTTCATTTCCGGCGTCGTGGTGATGCTCGGCCATATCGCACTGGCGATCGTGCCCGATCGCATGGCCTGCTGCTGGGTCTGGTGCTGATTGCGCTGGGCAGCGGCGGCGTGAAATCTTCCGCCAGCTCGATGGTCGGCGCACTTTACGAAAAGCGACGACATGCGGCCGCTGCGCGACGCCGGTTTCTCGATTTTCTATATCTCCATCAATATCGGCGGCTTTCTCGGCCCGCTCCTGACCGGCCTGCTGCAAACCAATCTGGGTTTCCACTACGGCTTCGGCGCGGCGGCGGTCGGCATGGCGTTCGGCCTGTGGCGTTATTCGCGCGGCCGCAAAAACCCGCCGCATCCGTCCGTACCCAATCCGCTGCCGCAAGGCCAAGGTAAAACCGCGGCGGCGGCGGGGCTGCTGATTACCGCAGCGTTGGGCGGCGTGATTGCGGCCGGCTGGCTGACTTTTGGCCAATTTCTCCATGGCGCTGCTCGGCACGGTCATCGCGGCAGTCGTCGTTTATTTCATCCGCCTGCTGACCAACCCGCAGGTCGACGCGGACAACAAACGCCACATCGCCGCCTATATCCCTTTGTTTCTGACCGTGTGTCTGTTTTGGTCGGTATGGTTCCAAGTCTATACCGTGGCAACCGTGTATTTCGACGAAACGGTCGACCGCACCGCATAGGCGGCTTCACCATTCCCGTATCGTGGAAAGACTCGATGCAGAGTATGTGGGTCGTGCTGTTTTCCGGCCTGATGGCGGCCATCTGGACGAAAATGGGCAAACGGCAGCCGAAAACGCCGTTGAAGTTCGCATTGGCGATGCTGGTGGTCGGACTGTCCTACCTCGGCTTCGGTGCCGTTTGTTTCATCGGGCACGCCGATGCCGATTAGCGTATTCGCACTGGTGTTGCTGTCTCGTTACCGTCGGCGAACTGATGCTCTCGCCGATTGCACTGTCCTTCTCGACCAAAATCGCGCCGCCGACGTTCAAAACGCAGATGGTCGCGCTCAACTTCCTCGGCTTTTCGCTGGGCTTTACGCTCGGCGGCGTGCTGTTTAAAACATATTACCGCGCCGATGCCCCGCTGAGCTTCTTCTGGATGCTGTGCGGCATCGGCGTGGCAGGGCGGCGCGGTGTTGCTGCTGCTGGTACCGGTATTGAACCGGATGCTCAAAGGGCCGATTAAAGACCGGCAGGCCGTCTGAAACCGCAGGCCGCCTTTCCAACCGAAGGAAAACCCATGAATGCCGAACAAAAACTCTCCGCCCTGCGCCAAGCCATGCGCGAACACAACCTTGACGCTTGGATTATCCCGTCTGCCGATCCCCATTTGTCCGAATACCTGCCCGAACACCGGCAGGCGCGGGTATATTTTTCCGGCTTTCACCGGTTCGGTCGGCACCTTGGTCGTTACCGCCGACAAAGCCGGCCTGTGGGCGGACAGCCGCTATTGGGAACAAGCCGCACACCAGCTCCAAGGCAGCGGCATAGAATTGCAGAAAGTCGGCGAAGTCGCGCCCTACACCGACTGGCTGGCCGCCGAACTGCCGGACGGCGCGGCGGCGGGCGCGGCGGCCGACATGCTGTCGCTGACCGCCAAACGCCAGCTTGAAACCGCCTTCGCCGCCAAAAACATCCGCTTGGACGTATCGCGCGACATCGCCGATGCGGTTTGGATCAGCCGCCCCGCCCCTGCCGCAGGAAGCCGTTTTCCCGCACGACGCGGCCTTCGTTTCCGAAACCGCCGCCACCAAACTCGCCCGCGTGCGCGCCGCCATGAAAGAACAAGGCGCGGCCTGGCATCTGATTTCTTCACTCGACGACACCGCATGGCTGACCAATCTGCGCGGCAGCGACGTACCGTACAATCCTGTATTCCTGTCGTATCTGCTCATCGGTGCCGATTCGGCAACCCTGTTTGTCGATGAAGCTAAGCTGAATCCGGCATCGCGCGCGCTGCTGGCCGAAGCGGGCATCACCACCGCGCCCTACGCCGCCGTGCGCGAAGCCTTGGGCAAAATTTCAGACGGCCTGCTCGTCAATCCCGACAAAACCGCCGTCAGCACGCTGCAACTCATGCCGTCTGAAAACCGCCTGATTGAAAAAACATCAACCCGTCCACCCTGTTCAAATCCGTCAAATCCGCCGCCGATTTTGGACCATGTGCGCGAAGCCATGCGGCAGGACGGCGCGGCACTGTGCGGCTTCTTCGCCGAATTCGAGCGCAATCTCGCCGACGGCACCGCCATGAACGAGCTGGACATCGACACCATGCTCCACAAATACCGCAGCGCGCCCGAACTTCGTTTCACTCAGTTTCAACACCATCGCCGGCTACAACGCCAACGGCGCGTTGCCGCACTACGCCGCCACGCCCGAAGCGTTCAGCGACATCACCGGCAGCGGCCTGCTGCTGATTGACTCAGGGCGCGCAATATCCGGGCGGCACCACCGACATCACCCGCGTCGTCCCCGTCGGCGAAACCACGCCCGAACAAAAAACGCGACTACACGCTGGTCTTAAAGCCCATATCGCGCTGGCCGAAACCGTGTTCCCCGAAAACATCGGTTCCACCCTGCTCGACGCCATCTGCCGCAAAACCCCTTTGGCAGGAACAATGCAACTACGGCCACGGCACGGGACACGGCGTGGGCTACTTCCTGAACGTGCACGAAGGCCCGCAGATTATTTCCCACCTCACACCCGCCAATCCGAACCAAAACAATGAAGGCAGGCATGATTACTCTCCAACGAACCCGGCCTCTACCGCCCGGGCAAATGGGGCGTGCGCATCGAAAAACCTCGTCGCCAACCGGCCCGTGGCATCGCCGCAGGAAACCGAATTCGGCAAATTCCTGCATTTCGAAACCCTCACCCTCTGCCCGATAGACACGCGTCCGATAGACTTCGGCCTGCTGACCAAGGCAGAAGTCCGCTGGCTCAACGCCTACCACGCCGACGTGCGCGAAAAACTGCTGCCGCTGGTAGACGGCGCAGCACGCGACTGGCTGATATTGCGGACGGAAGCGGTGTAGGGATTCGATACGGGATATGTGAGAAGAAAGGCCGTCTGAAAAACCATTGCCAAGTTTTCAGACGGCCTGTTTCATCAAACCACTATTAAGATTAAGTAAGGAAAACATCGGGCTAACGCTTCTTACTTACTAAAGATGGTGAAGAAAAGGAATAAAATGACCAAAAGAACAGCAATAAAAACGACCATTCCTGAAATCGTTGATTATTGGTTTTCAAGAGTTTATGAAGGGATTTGAGTGTCGATGCCTCAGAAGCCCATGAGAGGTGCTGGCGATGCGGTTATCAAAACCAAACTGAGCGCTGCCATATCATCCCCATTCCCGCGGAGGGGCAGACGAACCTTCTAATTTGGTTTTTGTTATGCAAAAATGTCATTTAGAAAAATCCGAATGTTTCGGACCCTGAGATTATGTGGGATTGGCTCAAAGCCTACCGAACTTCTCTGTACAACACTTTTGGGATAATACAGGGGTTTGAAGAATATAAGAAAATCTATGGTGTTTCTTTTTCAGAGCAAGTGATGAAGCTGGGTATATCAAAAAGTTGAAGAATTAGAACCCTTGATTGCTTCTAAAAATGGAAGGCTGCACTCGTCATTTCGGCGAATCTCATTTGAACAAGGCAACCTTTGCAGGAATATTGAGAATGATTTACAAAGAAATCGTAAAAAACCGACCCGAAACCTAAGGGAATGCAAAAGATTTTCAAGAAAAATCATAATCACCTATTGAGGAGCATACAGGTCGGACGATAAGCCGGGTTCTGTCGTCGGACAGTCATTCCTCTAGGCGCATCATTGCTGATACGCTCCAGCAACCTACCCGAACGCTCGGCGGGCCGCGTCAATGCGTTCTGTTTGGTCTTGCTCCGAATGGGGTTTGGCCTGCTGCGCCCTGTTGCCAGGTGCACGGTGCGCTCTTACCGCACCTTTTCACCCCTTACCTGTGCCGCCTTTTCAGACGGCCATCGGCGGTTCTGCTCTCTGTTCCACTTTCCGTCGCGTTGCCGCGCCCTGGCCGTTAGCCGGCATTCCGCCCTGCGGAGCCCGGACTTTCCTCCCCGTATGCCTTTGCGGCGATACGCAGCGACCGCCTCGTCCGGCCTGTATGCGCGGCGAATTATAGCACAAGGCGGGGCAAGGCCGTCTGAAACCGCTGCAAAATGCGGTTTTGCCAACCTTTTTCAGACGGCTTTTGCATCCTGCCGCAATGTCATAGCCATAACGCGGCAAAAGTGTGTCAAAAGCACAGCAAACGCGTCCGCCGCGCCGCCTGCTTTCACAGAAAGGAACATTTTTCATTTCAGACGGCCAAACGGATTGAATAGCTTAGATTTACACGGTAAACTTATACCATTAAATTTTTAATGATAACACTCACTCACTATGAAACCCGCCTTTGATGTAAAGTCAGCCCGGCTTGACGTGCTGGCCGTTCAACTGCACACCGCAGATTTAACCGAATTAGAAGAATTTTTACGCCAGCGTACCGGTCAACATCGAGAGCTGGATGTCGTACCTTTCATATTGGATGTGCAGGATTTTCGACCATCCCGAACTCTTGAACACCGGTGCAGTGGTTTCATTATTCGCCCGTTACGGAATGCAGATTCTAGGCTTGCGCCACACCAGCGAAATTTGGGCGCCGTATGCCGCCAAAGCTCCATTTGGTGTTTACACTCGGCGACAGTGTCCCCGCCGAACCCCAGCCCAAAGCAGCGACCCCCGCCCCAGTCCAACACCGGCTGCCGGCAATCCGACCGTATTGGTCAGCACGCCGGTCCGTACCGGACAACAGGTTTACGCCGAAAAACGCCGACTTAATCGTTACCGGCGCCGTCAGCCAAGGCGCAGAACTTATTGCCGACGGCAACATCCACGTTTATGCACCGATGCGCGGGCGCGCATTGGCGGGTGCGGGCGGCAACCGCAATGCCAGAATCTTCATCCATTCCATGCAGGCGGAACTGGTATCCGTCGCAGGTATCTATCGAAACTTCGAGCAGGATTTGCCCGACCACCTGCATAAAAACCGGTGCAGATTTCATTACAGGACGACCGTTTGGTCATCAGCGCAATCGACGCGGAGTAAAAACCCATTTTTAGTATCTGAAAAGGAAATATGTGGCAAAAATTATTGTAGTAACTCTCAGGTAAAGGCGGCGTAGGTAAAACCACTACCAGCGCCAGCATCGCAACCGGCCTGGCCTTTGCGCGGGCACAAAACCGCCGTCATCGACTTCGACGTCGGCCTGCGTAACTTGGATTTGATTATGGGCTGCGAACGCCGCGTGGTTTACGACCTAATCAACGTCATTCAAGGTGAAGCAACACTCACCCAAGCGCTGATTAAAGACAAAAAAACTGCGAAAAACCTGTTTATCCTGCCCGCGTCGCAAACCCGTGACAAAGACGCCCTGAACAGGGACGGCGTAGAAAAATCATGACCGAACTGACCGAAAAAATGGGTTTTCGAATACGTTATCTGCGACTCCCCTGCCGGTATCGAGCAAGGAGCACTGATGGCACTCTACTTTGCCGACGAGGCCATTATCACGACCAACCCCGAAGTTTCCAGCGTGCGCGACTCAGACCGCATTCTGGGCATCCTACAAAAGCAAATCCCGCAAAGCGGAACAAGGCGGCACGGTAAAGAACACCTGTTGATTACCCGCTACTCTCCCGAGCGCGTTGCAAAAGACGAAATGCTGTCGGTACAGGACATCTGCGACATCCTGCGCATCCCGCTCATCGGCGTGATTCCCGAATCGCAAAAACGTATTGCAGGCTTCCAAATGCCGGCGAACCCGTCATCCACCAGCAGGATGCTACCGCGGCAGAAGCCTATAAAGACGTTATCGCCCGACTGCTCGGCGAAAACCGGAAATGCGTTTCTTGGAAGCCGAGAAAAAGGCTTCTTCAAAACGACTGTTCGGAGGTTGATTCATGTCTCTGATTGATATCCTGTTCGGCAAAAACCAAAACCGCAACCGTTGCGCGCGACCGACTGCAAATCATCATCGCACAAGAACGCGCTCAAGGCACAAGCGCTACGCCCGATTACCCGCCGACATTGCGTAAAGAGTTGCTGGAAGTCCTGTCGAAATACGTCAACGTATCACTTGACGACATCCGTATCTCAAGAAAAACAAGATGGTATGGATGTTCTCGAACTGAACATCACCCTGCCCGAACAAAAAGGTTTAATCCATGACGCTGACCGAATTGCGTTATATCGTAGCCGTCGCGCAAGAGCGTCATTTCGGACGCGCAGCGCGGCGCTGCTTCGTCAGCCAGCCCACCCTTTCCATCGCCATCAAGAAGCTGGAGAAGAACTTTCAGTATCGCTGTTTTGACCGCAGCAGCAACGATATCATTACCACCGAAGCAGGCGAGCGCATCGTCGCCCAAGCCCGCCGTGTGTTGGAAGAAGCGGACTTAATCAAGCATTTTGGCCAATGAAGAGCAAAACGAGCTTGAAGGTGCATTCAAACTCGGCCTGATTTTCACCGTTGCCCCGTACCTGCTGCCCAAGCTGATTATGGCTTTTGCGCGAAAGCGCGCCTAAAATGCCATTGATGCTGGAGGAAAACTATACCCATATTCTGACCGAAACCCTCAAACGCGGTGATTTGGATGCTATCGTTGTTGCCGAACCGTTCCAAGAACCGGGCATTGTTACCGAACCGCTTTATGACGAGCCTTTCTTTGTTATTGTCCCTAAAGGACACCCTGTTTGAAGAATTAGATGCCATTACTCCTCATCTACTGTCGGAAGAGAAAGGTCTTGCTGTTAACCGAAGGTAATTGTACGTGCGCGATCAAGTGCTGGCAAGCTGTTCGGAACTAGCGGCCAAAACAGAGGATTCAAGGGTTGACCAATACCTTGCAAGGCAGTTCCATCAACACCATCCGCCATATGGTTGCCAGCGGCCTTGCCATCAGCGTCATGCCCGCTACGGCACTGACCGAAAACGACCACATGCTGTTCAGCATTATCCCGTTTGAAGCAACCGCACCCAAACGCCGCGTCGTATTGGCTTACCGCCGCAAATTTCGTACGACCTAAAGCCTTAACTGCTTTGCGTAATGCAATATTACACTCTCATTTGAACGGTGTTACTTTTGTAAAAGAGTACTTTCTATATACGAAACAGGCTGTCTGAAAAAAATAAAGGGCAAAACCTCTTATTTTTCAGACGGCCTGTTTTATTCTCAAGCCCATTAAGCAAAAGTCTTTACTACAAATGTTCCTATCACTTTTCACTATTGGCAATATCAGCTCAGCCAACAAAAAGCACGGCGAACCGTGCTTTTCCTCTAAAAACAAAAATTCCTATTTGTTTCTTTGCGAACGAAGATAATCCAAAGTTTTAAGCTGGGCAATCGCTGCCGCCAGAGCAACTTGCGCTTTAGCCAACGATTCGTCATCTTGAGCTTGCGAAATCCGGCTTCCGCCACTTTTTCGCTTCCTCTGCTCGCGCCTGATCCATTTCACCACTGCGTACCGCCACATCAGCCAAAAATGGTTATCTTCTCAGGCTGTACTTCCAACAGTCCTCCGAAACGGCAACCAACACTTCCTCCGTTTGGTCAGGCACAGTCAAGCGCAATGCTCCAGGGACGCACCAAACTCATAATCGGCTCATGTCGCGGATAAATACCGAGTTCACCTTGCACAGTCGGAATAACTGCAAATGTAGCTTCGCCTGAGTAGATATTTTGTTCGTTACTTACCACTTCAACTTGCATGACATTCATGCCAGCCTCCCTCAATTTACGGTTTTCGCTTTCTACGGCTTCATCAATGCTGCCCACCATGTAGAACGCTTGTTCCGGCAGGTGATCGTATTCGCCGCTCAAAATCGCTTTAAAACCGGCAATGGTGTCACGCAACGATACATATTTACCAGGAGAGCCGGTAAATACTTCGGCAACGTGGAACGGTTGCGACAGGAAGCGTTGGATCTTACGCGCACGCATCACGGTCAGTTTATCTTCGTCTGACAATTCATCCATACCCAGAATAGCGATAATGTCACGCAATTCTTTGTATTTTTGCAGAGTGGACTGTACGCCGCGTGCCACATCGTAGTGCTCTTGACCCAACACCATCGGATCCAGTTGGCGTGAAGTGGAATCATAGCGGGTCAACTGCAGGGTAAATACCCAAAGATGCAATATCACGGGCTCAGTACGACAGTAGCGTCCAAGTGGGCAAACGTCGTTGCAGGAGACGGGTCAGTCAAGTCATCGGCAGGCACATATACGGCTTGGATAGAAGTAATGGAACCTGTTTGAGTAGAGGTAATACGCTCTTGCAAACGACCCATTTCTTCAGCCAATGTCGGTTGATAACCCACTGCTGAAGGCATACGGCCCAGCAATGCAGACACTTCGGTACCGGCCAAAGTGTAACGGTAAATGTTGTCCACGAAGAACAATACGTCGCGACCTTTACCGCTTTCGTCTTTTTCATCACGGAAATATTCGGCCATCGTCAAACCGGTCAAGGCTACACGCAGACGGTTACCCGGAGGTTCGTTCATCTGACCGTAAACCATCGCCACTTTGTCCAATACGTTGGAATCTTCATCTCGTGGTAGAAGTCATTACCTTCACGGGTACGTTCACCCACACCTGCGAACACGGACAAACCGCTATGTGCTTTGGCGATGTTGTTAATCAATTCCATCATGTTTTACGGTTTTACCCTACACCGGCACCACCGAACAGACCTACTTTTTACCGCCTTTGGCAAAACGGACACAGCAAGTCAATCACTTTAATGCCTGTTTCCAGCAGCTCAGTAGTAGCGGACAACTCATCGAATTTCGGAGCTGTCTGATGGATGGTACGGTGTTTGTCGGTATCAATCGGACCTGCTTCATCAACAGGTGTACCCTATACATCGACAATACGTCCCAGTGCCTTTTACACTACTGGCACAGTAATCGGCGCGCCTGTATTGCTTACAGTCATACCCTCGCTTAAGGCCGTCTGAACTACCCATTGCAATAGTACGAACCACACCGTCCCCTAGAAGTTGTTGAACTTCCAAAGTCAGATTGTTTTCGTCTAATTTCAGAGCGTCGTAAACATGCGGAATGGCGTCACGCGGAAATTCCACATCAACTCACCGCACCAATAATTTTAGTACGATTTTGCCTTGGCTCATTATCGTATCCTAATTTCCTGTACAGGTTTCAGACGGCCTCAAACTGCCGCCGCTCCTGCCACAATTTCTGTCAATTCCGTGGTAATCGCAGCTTGACGCGACTTGTTGCATACCAACCGCAACTCTCTGATGGCATTGCTGCATTGTCGGTCGCAGCTTTCATTGCAACCATACGAGCGGCTTGTTCTGATGCCATATTATCGCTTAATGCTTGGTAAACCACAGATTCCAAATAGCGACGAACCAAATATTCCAACACGGCAACGGGACTCGGTCTCATAGCGGTAATCCCAGTTGTAATCATTGCGCGTATTGACTTCGTCCATCACACTCCGTCCGATGGGCAGCAACACTCCATACGCGGTTCTTGCCGCATGGTATTGATGAAGCCCTGAGTAAACCAACTGAATCACATCTAACTCCATGCTTTTCATATCGTTGGAATATTTTCGGCTATGGTCCCAGCAGCGTTTCCATTTTTGGGGTATCGCCTAAATTTGTCGCACTGGCGATGATATTTAACCCAATATTTTGACAGGCCGCCAAACCTTTACTGCCCAAACATACAACTTCAACTGCAATGCCCTTTTTCCTGATACTCTTGGACTTGCGCCAAAAATCGCTTTAATACGTTAGCATTCAAGCCTCCGCACAAGCCTTTATCGGAAGTAATTAAAATGAAACCAGCCTTGCGGATTTCGCGGTGAGGTTCCAATAATTTAATCCCATGATCCGAATTGGTTTGTGCCCAAAGTGGCTCATAACCAAACGTACTTTTTCGGCGTACGGACGCGCCAAGCGCATCCGCTCCTGAGTCTTCCGCATTTTGGAAGTTGACACCATCTGCATCGCTTTAGTGATCTTTTGGGTATTCTGAACACTTCGGATTTTTGGTGAGAATCTCTTTTCCGACTGCCATTTCAGACTCCTTTCATCTCAAATCTATGCTTGGTAGGCATAAGAAGATTTGAAAGATTTCATGGCTTCGGCCAATATCTGCTTCGCTTTCATCAGACATTGCACCTGATGAATTGATGGCATCCAAAACACCGGGCTGTTGTGTACTGGACATAACTTAAAAACTCCGTCTCAAAAGCCAAAGCTTTAGAAAACCGGTACATCCTCATATGAACCGTTATTAATTGCCCATAAAGTCAAAGCCATTTCAGCAGTATTTAGGGGTACTGAACTGTTTTTGTTTCATCAGTTCTGTAACCACTTCGCCATGCTGCAGCTGCTTTACGCGTTGCTTCATCCAGATCGGAAGCAAACTGAGAGAACGCTGCCAATTCACGATACTGGAGCCAGTGCCAAACGGATGCCGCCGACCCAATCGATCACTTTGTCTGCGCTGCACCGCCTACACGCGATACAGAAATACCAGCATTGATTGCCGGACGGATACCCGCATTAAACAGGTCAGTTTCCAAGAAAAATCTGACCGTCGGTAATCGAAATAACGTTGGTCGGTACGAATGCAGATACGTCACCAGCTTGCGTTTCAATGATAGGCAGTGCTGTTAACGAACCCGTTTTTCCTTTGACCGCACCGTTAGTCAACTTTTCAACCTCATCTTGATTGATACGGGCAGCACGTTCCAATAGGCGGGAATGTAGATAGAACACATCACCCGGATATGCCTCACGCCCAGGGGGACGACGCAATAATAGGGAAATCTGGCGATACGCAACAGCCTGTTTAGATAGATCATCGTATACGATCAAAGCATCTTCACCACGGTCACGGAAAAACTCACCCATTGTACAACCGGCATATGGGGCGATATATTGCAGGGGCGGCGGCCTCCGGAAGCTGTTGCTGCCACAACAATAGTATGTTCCATTGCACCGTATTCTTCAAGTTTGCGAACCACATTAGCAATGGATGAAGCTTTTTGACCAATTGCCACATAAATACAGATAACATCGGTATCTTTTTGATTTACAATCGCATCCAATGCTACTGCAGTTTTACCGGTCTGACGGTCACCAATAATCAGCTCACGTTGTCCCCGACCAATCGGAACCATTGAATCAATTGCCTTCAAACCCGTCTGCATCGGCTGATCAACCGATTTACGGGCAATTACACCAGGTGCAATTTTTTCGATTGGTGCAGTTTGAGTCGTATTAATCGGGCCTTTACCATCAATCGGGCGACCCAGCGCATCAACTACGCGCCCAACTAATTCACGACCGACTGGTACTTCTAAAATACGGCCAGTACATGTAACTGTATCGCCTTCTTTAATGTGCTCATATTCACCCCAACACTACGGCACCTACAGAGTCGCGCTCTAAGTTCATAGCCAAACCGAAAGTGTTACCCGGGAATTCGAGCATCTCACCTTGCATTGCGTCTGATAAGCCGTGAATACGCACAATACCATCTGTCACGGAAATAACCGTACCACGTGTACGAACTTCCGTATTTACAGACAAATTTTCGATTTTGGCTTTAATCAATTCGCTAATTTCAGCAGGATTAAGCTGCATGAAAAACTCTCCTAATTTGTCATAGTCGTATACTAAAGCATTTAATTTGCCCCGTATAGACAAATCCAAGACCCTGATCACCCACTTCTACCCTTATCCCCCAATTAATTTTGGATCGACTTGGGTTGTTACTACCAATTCAGTGTTGAAGCGCTTTTTCAGCATTCCAGTCAATTCTGCCGCTTGAGCAGAAGTCAATTCATAAGCACTGTAAATAACGGCTGACTTGGTATCGTTGAGTGTCAAGGTTAAGTCTTGATATTGCACATAAACTTCCGGCAAAATAGGTAACCGTTTCTGCTCAGCCAAAACAGTCACGAAATTTTTGAGACTGTCGTCTTTTAAACCGACCAAATCAGTTAATAATCTTGCCTTTTCGAAGTGTCCGTTTCAGGTTGTTCGATTAAGGAAATCACTTTTTCCTGCCGTACAACCGCCGACAGATTTTTAAGTTCGCCCAACCAAGACTCTATCTGTTTTTCCTGAGCTAAACCAAATAATGCTTTCGCATACGGCCTAGCAATAGTTGCGAACTCTGCCATAAGATTACAGCTCCTGTTTCAAGGCACCGAGCAGCTGCGCATGTTTAGAAACATCAACTTCATCGCGCAAAATAGACTCTGCACCTTTCACTGCCAGTGAGGCTACCTGTTCACGTAATATTTCACGTGCACGAACCATCTCCTGCTCAACATCAGCTTTAGCTTGCGCAGTAATTCGGGCAGCTTCAGTAGAAGCCTGTTCTTTAGCTTCTTCCACGATTTTTGCCGCGCGTTTTTCTGCATTAGCCACCATTTCGGCAACTAGGTACGCCCTTCGGCCAAAAAGTTCTGCAACTTTCTTTTCCGCCTGCTCAAAGTCATTTTTACCGCGCTCAGCAGCAGCCAAGCCTTCGGCGACTTTCGCAGCACGCTCATCCAAAGCTTTTTGCGATTGGAGGCCACACAAACTTCATGGTAAACCAAAACCAAACCGATAAAGACTAAGATCTGCGCAAATAAGGTTGCATTAATATTCACTTTACCTAACCTTCGTATTAGGGTTAATCAAAACAAACGGCTGACCGTCTGTATCGAAACAGTTAACTGTCCGGATTAGCCTGCAAACGGGTTAACGAAAGCAAAACAGTAATGCGATAGCCACGCCAATCAGGAATGCGGCGTCAATCAAACCGGCAATCAGAAACAGTTTGGTTTGCAGCGGGCCGATCAATTCGGGTTGGCGAGCGGAAGATTCCAAATATTTGGAACCGACCATACCGATGCCGATGGCGGCACCCATCGCGCCAAATGCAACGATCAAACCACAAGCGATAGCAAATTAAACCACCCATTTTAAAAACTCCTTGAAAAGCTAAAAATTAAACTACGTTGGAAAAAATTTCTGAAAACTTATACTTATAAAAACATCAATGTGTATCATGGGCTTGGCCGATGTAGACAAACGCCAAAGCCATGAAGATAAATGCCTGCAAGGTAATGACCAAAATATGGAAAATCGCCCACGCTAAACCGGCGATAAGATGAAGTACAAATAAAAATCGGATCCATCACACCGACACTGCCTGACACGGCCCATGCACCGCCTAATAGTGCAATCAGCAAAAATACCAATTCGCCAGCATACATATTACCGAACAACCGCATACCGTGTGATACGGTTTTCGACAAGAATTCAACCAAATTCAACAAGAAGTTAGCCGGCGCCAACTTCGCACCAAATGGCGCGCTGAACAACCTCATGCATCCAACCGCCGAAGCCTTTAATTTTGATATTATAGTAAATACAGATACCGAGTACGCCGATAGCCAAAGCCAGCGTAGTGTTCAAGTCGGCAGTTGGGACGATGCGTAACAGGGCATGGTGATTGCCCGTCAGATGTTGCCAAGTCCATGGCAGCAAATCTACCGGCAGCATATCCATCGCATTCATTAAAAAAATCCAAACAAACAACGTTAATCCCAACGGAGCGACAGCCCTGCGCGATTTTTCATTATGAATAATGCTCTTCACATATCGTCGACAAATTCGAACAGGATTTCACCGCTGCTTGAAAAACGCCCCGGAACACCGGCGGTAGCTTTTTGGCGCCGCGCCACAGCAAAAAGCTGCTGATTACGCCCAACAATATGGAAAAGAATAAAGTATCCATATTGATGAATGAGAAATCAGCAATATTTTTCAAACCTTGTCCCTGCGCTACATCCGACAGACTGGTCAAGCTTTTGCAAGTGGTGCTTGATGTAGTCGGCAGCAGTCATTGATTCACCTGCCATAATCTTTAACTCTCAACAATACTAAAAAACCAAATGGCTGACGCTGAACAAACCGAACAAAAACGGTAAAAACACCAGCGATTGATGCCATACGGCAAAAAAACGACAACATCAACGCCAACGACAGCATTACTTTTTAAAGCCTCTCCTGCCATGAACATTCTACTTTGCAGGTACGGCCTGTTTTTAAAAAGCCTTAAAGTAAAAACCGCGGCCACAGTCGGTATCAGGTAAGATGCGCCGCCGACAAAGCGGACCAAAAATCCTCTTCCTCCCCAACAAACTGCACTGACAAAAGCAACTGCCGCCAGCATCGCACACTGCCAAATCAGAATCTGCCGCATAATTGTCAGGGAAACCAATACCATATTAAAGATTCAAGTAAGGCCACTATAATTGAAGAGGGGCGCAGCGTCAAGGGCGTGTTAACCTTTGCGAAAAATACAACTTTGATATTCCTTGCCATAAAAAGCGCAGCAACAGTGACCTTTATTGATTTTAACATAAACTACACAGTATTACATGCAATCCCCTTATCGTACAGCCACTATCACCTCTCTGAATCGACGGATATTTCAAACTCCTTTAAACTAAATATGTTTATTTCTTCAACACAGGCCGTCTGAAAAATTTTCAGACGGCCTGTGTCGCACTGAGAGTGCCAGCCGTATTCTACGCTTCGTATTCCACACCTAACTGTTTGAGCAGGTATTCGAACGTCTCCGGCGTATCGAAATGCAGGACGATTTTTGCCTTTTTATGATTGGTGGTACGGACCTCAACGTTAACGCCCAATTTTTCGGTCAGTGCGTCGTTCAGACGGCGTATATCGGCACTGATGGTCTTTTTGACGTCTTTGCGGACTGCCTGTTGCGCCACTTGGCTGCGCCGTTCCACTTCGCGCACTGACCAGCCGTTTTTGACTGCTTTTTGAGCCAACTGGAGCTGTTCGACTACCGGCAACGTCAGCAAGGGCGCGGGCATGTCCCATTTCAAGGCGGCGTTGGTAGAGCATGTCTTGCACCGGTTCGGGCAAACTCAAAAAGGCGTAGGGGTGTTCGAAATAGCGCTGCGGCTTTTACCGACTGCTTTGGCAATTGTTTCGTGCGTCAGGCCGAATTCGTCCGCCAGCCGCTTCCAGCCCTTGTGCTTCTTCAATCGGATTGAGGTTTTCGCGTTGCAGGTTTTCAATCAACCCCATTGCCAGCGCGGTTTCGTCACTGATGCTTTTCACGACGACGGGGATTTCGGTCAATCCGGCTAACTGGCTGGCACGCCAACGGCGTTCCCCGGCAATCAGTTCAGTACTGCGACAGCCCGTGCTCACGCACAATCACGGGCTGAATGACGCCTTGGGCTTTTATTGAGTCGGCCAGTTCCTGCAAGGCTTCGTCATCAATCTGCACTCGGGCTTGGTAGCGGCTGGCTGTATGTCTTTGACGGCAACGGTAGTCAGCCGGTCGCTGCTACTGTCGCCGATGCTGTTGGAAATCAGTGAATCTAAGCCGCGGCCCAAGCCGCTTTTTCGGTTTTGCCATGGTGTAATCCCTTTTTTTCAGACGGCCTGTCTCTATGCTTCTATATATGTGGTGTTCTATTTTATCGGATATTGGCGGTTTATAAACCATCTTATTAGTTGCTTATTTCAAATAATTTTCTGAATGACTGTTTCAGACGGCCTTTGTATATACAATAGGTGTAGATTGATTCCAAAGGCTTGCGCAAGAGAAAAAACATAAACAGTTTTAAAATCCGAAAGACATGATTTGTGCACATTGATGTCTGCTCCAAGCAATAAGCAAAAATGCCGCCCCTTACTTCTCGACGGGTTTATGCTATGCTTCCGCCCCAAATGGGCGAATCAAGCACACCGTTTGAGCACACAGAGCAAGGGCAAATTATCCATGCGGCTGATGCACGCTGCTAAAAAAACGGAAGCGGCAGATAAACCTTTGACGATTACCATCAATATCAGTGGTAACCCCTACAAGACGAAGACATGAATATTTCGACTGCACCGTACCGTTCGTTTCACTTAAATAGAATACATTTCTAACACTGCAAATTCAAAGAAGTGGGTACCAGCCGCTTTTTACCTGATTTCGAAGGACAGACCATGACCAAACGACGCATAGTGCTCGGCATCAGCGGTGCCAGCGGCTTCCAATACGGTTATAAGGCCCTGCAACTGCTAGCAAGACATTGAAAAACGTGGAAACCCATCTGGTAGTTTCAAAAGGTGCGGAAATGGCCCGCGCGCTGGAAACGCCCTACACCAAAGAGGAGGTTTGCAAAATGGCGGACATCGTCCATCCCATCGGCAATCTGGCTGCCAGTATTTCCAGCGGTTCGTTCAAAACCGTCGGAATGCTGGTCGCCCCCTGCTCTATGCGCACCCTTGCAGCCGTGGCTCACGGTTACAGCGACAACCTGCTGACCCGCGCCGCGGACGTGATATTGAAAGAACGCCGCCGCCTAGTGCTGATGGTGCGGGAAACGCCGCTGAATCTGGCGCATTTGGACAATATGCGCCGCGTAACCGAAATGGGCGGCATCATCTTCCCACCCGTGCCCGCACTATATCTTCAACCGCAAAGCGTCGATGACATCCTGACCCACAGCGTCAGCCGCGCACTCGATTTGCTTGGCGTCGACATCCCACACCAGCCGCGCTGGGGGATGATGCGCAATCCGTTATCGAAAAACTAGCGTTTGGCCGAAACAGGCATTCCGTTTGCGATACCCGTTCCACCTCAAAACGAAGGCCGTCTGAAATGCCTATCGTTTCAGACGGCCTCACTTGCGTAGAAAAAGCCCGCAAATCCCTTTACAATACGCCCCTAAAAATTTTTGAAAGAACACAAGAATCATGGAAGCCGAAGTAATCAACCAGCTCAACAACACCCTGAATGATTTGGAAAAAGCGCAGCGAAGACATCCGCGTCTATATGGACTATCAGGGCAAGAAAGACCGATTGGAAGAAGTCATCGGCCTTTCCGAAGACCCCTGAGCTATGGAACGACCCAGCGCGCCCAAGAAATCGGCAAAGAGCGCAAAAATCCTCGAAGGCATCGTGTTGACGCTCGACAACATCGCGTCGGGCATCGAAGACAACCGCATGCTGATTGAAATGACCGTCGAAGAAAACGACGAAGAAGGTTTCGCCGCCGTGCAGGAAGACGTGGCGGGACTGGAAAAACAGATGGCGGATTTGGAGTTCAAGCGGATGTTCAACCAGCCCGCCGACCCGAACAACTGCTTTATCGACATCACCGCAGGCGCGGGCGGTACGGAGGCGGAAGATTGGGCGGGTATGCTGTTCCGCATGTACAGCCGCTACGCCGAGCGCAAAGGCTTCAAAATCGACATCCTCGAAGAAGACGACGGCGAAATCGCGGGCATCAACCGCGCCACCATCCGTCTGGAAGGCGAATACGCCTACGGTCTCTTGCGCACGGAAACCGGCGTTCACCGCCTGGTGCGCTACTCGCCGTTTGATTCGAACAACAAACGCCACACCTCGTTTGCCTCCGTGTTCGTCTATCCCGAAATCGACGATTCCATCGAAATCGAAATCAACCCCGCCGATTTGCGTATCGACACCTATCGCGCATCGGGCGCGGGCGGTCAGCACATCAACAAAACCGACTCCGCCGTGCGCATCACCCACGAGCCGACGGGGATTGTGGTGCAATGTCAAAACGACTCGTTCGCAACACGCCAAACAAAGCTGCCGCGATGGAAATGTTGAAATCCAAACTGTATGAATTGGAAATGCGCAAACGCAACGAAGAGAAGCAGGCGTTGGAAGAAGGCAAGTCAGATGTGGGTTGGGGCAGCCAAATCCGTTCGTACGTCTTGGACTCCTCACGCATCAAAAGACTTGCGCACAGGCTACGAAGTCGGCAACACCAAAGCCGTATTGGACGGCGATTTGGACGGCTTCATCGAAGCCAGCCTGAAACAGGGCGTTTGAGTCGCAAGATAAATCAGGTTTGATAGGCCGTCTGAAAAACCTTATACAGGTTTTTTTCAGACGGCCTCATTATTTTTAAATGCCGAACTATTTGAAAGACCGAGTTGTCCCATTATTTTTAGCCTATGGAACAGGAAGACTAATGTTGAGGAAGATTTTATGGATAGGTACGAGTTTGGTCATATTATGGCTGTTACTGTTCGGCTGGGTGTGGGGTAACAATTTCTATCGTTCGCGCCAACCGGTCGAAAGCATTGCTCCCGCCGATACGGCGGTAATCTTAGGTATGAGCGTTCACGATGAAGGGCGGCAGAATCCCTGCCTGATTTCCCGTGTAGAGGCAGGAGTTGAGCTTTGGAAAGCCGGTAAGGTAAAAAAACTGATTATGTCCGGCGGAATGAACCATGACGGTTACGTCGGAGCACAAAAGCATGATGCAGACAGCGGAAAAATGGGGTACCGAGAAAAGTTATTGAACTTGAAGACCATTCGGAAACAACCCATCAAAACATCCTTTACACCGCGCCCATGATTGAACAGGACAAATCGGTCGTTATCGCCAGTTCGGCCTACCATATACCGCGTGCACGTTGGATTGCCGGCAAATTATGGCGCAGAAAAACATTCAGACTTTTTGCCGGAAAAATGTGTTTTGAAAATCAATTTCCCCGCCATATTGAGGGAAATTGGTACGCGAAACGGGAGCCATCGTGAAAAACGGATTATTAGGATATTATTGGTAGGTTTAAGACTAAAATTAATTTAGAATATTATTTTTGAGGTATAAATAATTTGGTTTTCGACCGTTTATCATAAAATTAACGACTTTTGTTATGCATGGCTTGAAGATAAGAAACAATTTCTAGCTAAACTAGATTTTTACATTTCAGTATGTTTTTGTTTGTAAAGGTGACTAATGAAAAAAATTATTGTTAATTTTGGCAGCGGCAGGTTCTTTGTCTGCCTGCGCCTATGGAGATCGTCAATTCGTATCCAATCAGTCAGTAGCAGAAATGCAGGCAAATTCCCGCCGCGTACAGGATGCAGAACGTGCAGAGCGTGCAGAACGTCGTGCAGAACGTCGTGAAGAAATGATGAATGCAGCAGATGCAATCAAGCGTGCGAATGAAGGTAGTAGAGTCTATCTTCTTTACTAATTTGGGCAATATAGAAATTTTTCGAAGGAATATCATGAAAAACATTGTTAATTTTGTCAGCGGTTATTGCATTATCTGCCTGCACTTCAAATGGTTCAGTAAGCAATTATGCGATTGGGGACGATTCTGCTGCCATCAAAGCAGGTCGAAATCGTGCAGAAGCTCAGTTGAGTCGTGCAGAATTGGAACAACACCGTCGTCAACGTACCAACGTCTCCGAAGAATTAGCGTTGGAGCGTGAAAAACGTGCTAACAAACATGATGCAGTTCGCGAAGGCATGGGCACCGCTGCCGGAGGTTTAGGCCTTTGAACGGAGTGTTAGGTACAGTCAGCCATATCAAAGCCGTGTTCTGATCTACCTATCCCATCGATATCTCAATCGGACGAGCAAATAAAAGCTGCTTGGAATTGGCTGGCAATCCCAAGCAGCTTTAAATATAAAAATCTGGTATGAGTTACAACCATTACGATGCCGACGTAAATACAAAGCAGACTGGTTATCACGCCAAAGCTGAAACAAAAAGTAAAAGGATGAGGTCTAGGGACATGCGGCGGTTTTCGCCAACATAATGACCGAACCGTCAGGGTTACTTTTTGAAAGGTCAAGTATTATGGAATAGGGTCTAATTACAATATCCAAAGCATCGGGTATGCAAAAGACAAATATCGTTCAGACGGCCTCAATGCGCAGGCTAAGACAGCATAATGAAAAGGATTCGGTAAACACGTTTGCTATGCTCACTCGCAAGCACAGTTAAAATGGAGCAACATCAAAGCAAACCAATATGAGTTGATTAAGGGTACAAACGAAACGGTATAACCCAATGCGGACAGGGTTGGGAATTTTTAGTTCATGGAGATTTCAATTCTGCTTGATCCTGCCTCCTCCGACACCAGCCCATAAACTCTTGTCTAAGTAATGTATAATTACGGAATTTACAGAGATTTCCCGTTCCATCCCGCCAGCTATTCACAGACAGGACCCCCGCATGATCAACCCTATCGCTGCACTTTCCCTAGACGGCCGCTACGCCAAATCTGTTGAAGCTATTGCGTCCGATTTTCTCCGAATACGGCCTAATGAGGGCGCGCGTCAAAGTCGAATTGAGCTGGCTCAAAGCCCTCGCCGCCGAACCGAAAAATCACCGAAATTCCCTGCCTTCAACGATTTCACGCTTGCCGAAATCGACAAAGTCATCGAAAACTTTTCACTGGAAGACGCAGCCGCCGTCAAAGCCATCGAAGCGACCACCAATCATGATGTCAAAGCCATCGAATACTGGCTCAAAGAACGCTTCGCCGGCGTACCCGAAGTCGCCGCCGCCAGCGAGTTCATCCACTTCGCCTGCACCAGCGAAGACATCAACAACCTGTCCCACGCCCTGATGCTGCAAGAAGCGCGCGAAACCGTCATCCTGCCCAAACTTACCGAAATCATCGCAAAACTCACCGGCATGGCGCACGACCCTGCCGCCGTCCCCATGATGAGCCGCACCCACGGTCAGCCCGCCACGCCGACCACCTTGGGCAAAAGAAACCGCCAACATCGTGTACCGCCTGCAACGCCAGTTTAAAAACCTTCAGGCGCAAGAATTCCTCGGCAAAAATCAACGGCGCGGTCGGCAACTACAACGCCCACATGGTCGCCTATCCCGACGTCGATTGGGAAACCCACTGCCGCAACTTCGTCGAAATCAGCCTCGGCCTGACCTTCAATCCCTACACCATCCAAATCGAGCCGCACGACTACATGGCTGAATTCTTCCAAACCCTCAGCCGCATCAACACCATCCTGATCGACTTCAACCGCGACGTTTGGGGTTATATTTCATTGGGTTACTTTCAAACAAAAAGTCAAAGCGGGCGAAGTCGGCTCTTCCACCATGCCGCACAAAGTCAACCCCATCGACTTTGAAAACTCCGAAGGCAACCTCGGCATGGCCAACGCCGTATTGGGCTTCTTTATCCGAAAAACTGCCCGTCTCCCGCTGGCAGCGCGACCTGACCGACAGCACCGTCCTGCGCAACATGGGCGTAGGCGTAGGCTATGCCGTGTTAGGTTTCGCCGCCCACCTGCGCGGCCTGAACAAGCTCGAACCTAATCCCGCCGCGCTGGCCGCCGATTTGGATGCCACTTGGGAGCTGCTCGCCGAGCCGATTCAAACCGTTATGCGCCGCCACGGTGTCGCTAATCCTTACGAAAAACTGAAAGACCTGACGCGCGGCAAAGGCGGCATCACGCCCGAAGTGCTGAAAGTCTTCATCGAATCGCTGGAAATCCCCGCCGAAGCCAAATCCCAACTGCTCGCCCTGACCCCGCGCTGTACATCGGCAAAGCGGAAGAATTGGCGAAACGGATTTGATACAGCCTTGATGATTTGAGATTGAGTTGCATCAAAAGGCCGTCTGAAAAACTACTCTTCATGGTTTTCAGACGGCCTTTTTGTTTTTCAAACCCTGCTTATCAAGCCAAATCAAGCTGTTTTTCCAGATTCTCCACCAACTGGTCGTCCAACCTCAACGCCTGCGACAGACGGGTCAGGAACACGATTTCTTTACGCGACAAATCGGCGCACACCAATCTTGCAGCCAGATAGGTCTCCGCCGCCAAAGCCTCATCGTTGCCGACGGCTGCGGCGATTTCCTCGACCGTTGCCGGTTTTTCATATTCGGCGGCAAGCCAGGCGGCAGTTTCGCATCTGTGCGCTTTCGCGGGCGATGACCTGTTTTTCCGCCTCGTCAATCAGCCCGTCCGATGCCGCGGCCGCAATCATGGTGCGCAGAATCACGTGGCTGTGTGTCTCGGCAAGTTGTCCGGCAGGTTCGAACGCCTGCTGCGGCAATTCGGGTTGGTTGCGGTTTTGCTGCCAGCTTTGGTAGCCCTTTGTAGGCGATATAACCCAAAGCCGCGACCGAACCGGCTTTGACCAGTTTTTGGGTGTTTTTTTCTTTTTCATCAGCATGGAAGCCAGTCCGCTGCCAACGCGCCGCCGGTGAAAGAATTGAGCGGGCTGTTGATACGGATTGGCTGCCTTTTTGAACCGTTCCCAAAATTTGGTTGAGCAGGTTGTTGAAATTCATCGTCATTGTCCTTTTTAGAATATGGTTTTGAAAAAAATATGGGGCGTTTTCAGGAAAAATAAAGCGCCGATAGGTTAAATGGTGCAAAACACAAGTTTTCAGACGGCCTCCTGACTCTTTCGGTACAATTTCCCTTTTCATTCCGTCTTCGCCGAACTTTATGACCGATACCGCCCAAATCATTACCAGCTACGGCTGCCGCACATCGTGCGCACGCCCGACGGCAAAAACCTACGAAGCCAGCACGCGCAAAAAGCGGGTGGACTTCGCCTGCGGCGACCGCGTGCATATCCAAACCGTCAACGCAGAACAAGCCGTCATCGAAGACTACCTGCCGCGCGAAAGCCTGCTTTACCGCCAAGACGCATGGAAAACCAAGCTCATTGCCGCCAACGTCAGCCAGCTCCTTATCGTTACCGCCGCCGTTCCCTCGCCCAGCGAAGCTCTGCTGCAACGCGCCCTTCTAGCCGCCGAAGCTGCGGGCATCCAAGCCGTCATCGTCCTGAACAAAGCCGACCTGCCCGAAAACCGCCCTCTGGCGCGAAAAACTCAAATTCTACGAAACGCTGGGTTATCCCGTCATCGAAACCCGCGCGCTGGAAAACGCCGACATCCTGCGCCCCGTCCTGCAAGGGCATACCAACATCCTGCTCGGACAAAGCGGCATGGGCAAATCCACTCTGACCAACGCCCTCTGGGCAACCAAACCGCCCGCACCGGCGACATCTCCACCGCGCTCGATTCCGGCAAACACACCACTACCCACGCCCAGCTTTTACGATTTAAACGAAGAAACCCAATTAATCGACTCCCCAGGTTTGCAAGAATTCGGCCTGCACCACCTCCAAGCCTCCGACCTGCTGCAATACTTCCCCGATCTGCGCCACCTCGTCGGGCAATGCCGCTTCCACAACTGCACCCACTGCGCTGAACCCGGCTGCGCCGTCAAAAGCCGCTGCGGACAATCAAAAAGTCCTTGCCGAGCGGGTAGCGTTTTACAGCGCATTACGGATGAATTACAGCGTTGAGCGGCCGGCATTTTTTAAAACCGCCGGTTGTTTGAGAAGATTGATTATCAGAAGTAGTCGTTGAGGCCGTCTGAAACAAGTTTCAGACGGCCTCAAGCATCTAAAAATGCTACAATACCGCTTTGATTTTTTGCCCGCATCATCATGAAAAAGGCCCCCAAATCCTTTGAAGAAGCCCTCGCCCGCCTCGAAACCCTGACCCAGTCCATGCAAAGCAGCGAAATGCCGCTGGAAGATGCTCTGGCAGCCTATCAGGAAGGCAACGAGTTGGTCGATACCGCCAAACCAAGTTGGCGGAAGTCGAACAAAAGCTGCAAGTATTGGACGCGGGCGAACTGAAGGAGCTGAACCTTGAACCCGGCGAATGAATTGAAAGCATGGCAGCAAAAAGCCCAAGCGCAGACCGAATTGCTGCTGGAGCGTTTCCCTGCCGTCTGAAAACCGCGCCGCACACGCTGCACGAAGCCATGCGTTACGTTACCCTCGGCGGCGGCAAACGGCTGCGCCCGCTCTTGGTGCTCGCCGCGTCCGAATTGGACGATGCCGACCAAAACGCCGTCGAACAAGCCATGGCGGCGATTGAAATGGTGCACGTCTATTCCTTGGTTCATGACGATATGCCCGCAATGGACAACGACAGCTCTGCGGCGCGGCAAACCGACCTGCCATGTGAAATACGACGAAGCCACCGCCCTTTGGTCGGCGACGCGCTGCAAACCCAAGCCTTCGACGTATTGAGCCGTCCGACCGGACTGCCCGCCGAACGCCAAATCGCCATGTTGTCCACGCTCGCCAGCATCCGGCAGCCTCGGCATGGCGGGCGGACTGACTATCGACCTTGCCAACGTCGGCAAAGCCATGAATCAGGCGCAGTTGGAGCAGATGCACAGCCCTCAAAAACCGGCGCCCTCATCCGCGCCGCCGCCGTATTGGGCGCGCTTGCTCTGCCCCGATTTGGATTCAGACGACGTCCGCACCTTAGACAACTACGCCTCCAAACTCGGCTTGGCGTTCCAAGTCATCGACGACGTGTTGGACTGTGAAGCCGACACTGCCACCCTGGGCAAAACCGCCGGCAAAGACAGCGACAACGACAAACCGACCTAGCGTCAAACTGAGTGGGTCTGCAGGCTGCCCGCACCTACGCCGAAACCCTGACCGCCGAAGCCGCCGCGCTGCTCGAACCCTTCGGCGCAAAAGCCCTGCGGCTGAATCAGTTGGCACGGTTCGTTACAGCTAGGAAGAATTAGCGGGCTGAATAGGGCAGTGGTTCCGAAAAATATTAAGGCCGTCTGAAAACTCCGTTTCAGACGGCCTTACGCTGTAAATCTTGACCTACTAACAGACTAACGGTGTCTGTGTACCTGGCTGCCGATCACGCCGCCCAATGCGGCTCCGCCCATAGTAGAACCGGTGTCGCCACCGATAAGGTTACCAGCCACCCTGCCGATAACTGCGCCGGTAGCGGTGTTGCGTTGGGTCTGGGTCATGCCGGCGCATGCACTCAACGAAGCTGCGACAGCCAGCAAAGCAAAGGTTTTGGTAAACATAGATTTCATGGTTTTATCTCCATAAGGGGTTAAACTGCAAGCGAAGTATGGCACAGAGTTTGTTTAACGGCCTATTCTGTTTTGGTAAAGAGAATTAAAGCAGGGAAAAAGTTTTACCGTATCGTCGCTTATGCCATAATTCCCCTTATTAATTTAATGCTGTCAACGGAAAGCCTGCGTTCGTTATGAGTATCTACACTGTGGCCCACATCGTTCATCTTTATTGTGCGATTGCCTTTGTGGGCGGAGTATTTTTGAAATGCTGGTATTGTCGGTCATGCACACCAAACGCGTGTCTCGCGAGGCGCGGCGAAGTGGAGCAGGGCGATGTCGTACCGCGCCGTACGCGTGATGCCGCCGGTGGTGGCCGTCTTGTTTCTGTCTGGGCTGGTCGTGGTGTTCGACCGCTATACTCGATATTCTGCGCCAGCCGCTTGCTTCGTCGTTCGGCACCTTGCTGGCTTTGAAAAATACTGCTGGCTTTCAGCGTATTGGTACATTTTGCCATTGCCGTCGTCAAAAATGCACCGTCGTACCCTGACCGTCGGCTGGTCGAAATACATCCACGCCGTCGTGTTCACCCATATGTTGTTTATCGTGCTCTTGGCCAAAGGCATGTTTTATTTCTCTTGGTAACGGCGGTTTTCAGACGGCCTTGACGCCGCGTGTTAGAATGCCGTCTGAAAACCATTGAAAGGAACCGCACACATGGCCGCACATCCATCGGTCGGCACGCCGCTTTTTACGGCGTATTTTTTTATTGCCGTATGTATCGCGATTGCCGTCGATATGTTGTCGCTGAAAAAGCGGCGCGCATAAAATCAGCGTTAGAAGAAGCGCTGGCCTGGAGCTGCATCTGGATTGCCGTATCCTGCGGCTTTCGCAGGCTGGCTGTATTTCGAACTGGCCGGCAATCCCTGCCTACGGTGCCGTTGTTGCCAAAGAGAAAGTGTTAGAATTTTTCACCGGCTATATCCTCGAAAAAAATCATTGGCGGTAGACAATATTTTTCGTTTTCCTGATGATTTTCGGTTATTTTCAAAGTTCCGCAGCAATACCAGCACCGCGTATTGCTCTACGGCGTGTTCGGCGCCATCGCCCTGCGCGCACTGATGATTTTCGTCGGCGCAGTACTGGTGCAGCAGTTTGAATGGATACTCTATCTTTTCGGCGCATTCCTGCTGTATACCGGCATTCATATGATTAAGGCCGGCGGTGATGACGAAGATGAAGACCTGTCGAAAAACAAACTGTTGGGCTGGTTGCAAAAACACATTCCGGTCAGCCGCGTCCTCAACGGAGAAAAAATTCTTCACGCTGGAAAAACGGCAAACGCATCGCCACGCCGCTGCTATTGGTGTTGGTAATGATTGAATTGAGCGACGTGATTTTCGCGGTAGACAGCATCCCCGCCGTATTTGCCGTGACCACCGACCCGTTCATCGTCCTGACGTCCAACATTTTCGCCATTCTCGGTCTGCGTGCCATGTATTTTCTGCTGGCCGATGTCGCCGACCGCTTTGTCTTCCTGAAATACGGTTTGGCCTTCGTTTTAAGTTTTATCGGCGTAAAAATGCTGGCGATGCACTGGATACACATCCCGATTTCCATTTCCCTGTCGGTCGTATTCGGCGCACTCGGCGCCTCCGTATTGATTTCGCTAATTTACAGTAAAAAGTTGGAAAAAAACGCGGGCATTAATCAGCAGATATAAAACGTAAAACAGGCCGTCTGAAACATTTTTCAGACGGCCTGTTTGCATATCGATGGTCAAAGCAAACAACCGGATTTACTTATTGGCCGCATCCTTCATTTTGTCGGCGGCTTTCTGAGTAGCGTCCGCAGCCTTGTCCAGAGAGTCTTTCATTGCCTCTTTGGCCGCAGATTTGGCTTTGTCGGCTGTCTCTTTCGCATCCGCCATAGCTTTGTGGGCAGATTCCTTGGCATCAGCCATTGCTTTGTCGGCAGAGGCTTTCGCATCGGCCGTTGCCTTATCCGCCGTTTCCTTCGCATCGAAACCGCTTTGTCCGCCGCATCTTTAGCCGCAGAAGTCGCAGAATCAACGGCGGAAGCCGCATCGGTCTGAGCCGCGCTCACGTCGGAAGCCACCGCGTGCGCCGCTTCCTGGGTTTCTTGTTTCGTCTCTTGAGAACAGGCGGCCAAGGCGGCAGTCATCAAAGCAGCAAGCAGGATTTTTCATCATAAGGTTTGTCCTTTCATCGTAATTTTTATGCCGGAACCCTGTCCGACGGAAAAAAATCATAGCACGTCATCCCGGCGTTACCGACTAATTTTACGTTTTCCAGAAAGTTTTTTTCCAAAAAAACGATTGACACTCTAAAAACAAAATCGTAGAATGCGCAGCTTATCGGGTCGTTAGCTCAGCTGGTAGAGCAGCGGACTTTTAATCCGTTGGTCGAGCGTTCGAATCGCTCACGACCCACCAGATATAACAAGCCTGAACATTATTATGTTCAGGGCTTGTTTTTCTCAAACTCTCCAAGTCTTCCCAAAGGCCGTCTGAAAAAGCCGACAGCGCGTTCAGACGGCCTTTCTTTATAGAAAAACAGCCCGTATCGCGTAAAATGGCGCGGAATTTATTATTGTAGCAAGACCCGCTAAAAAGTCCTGCTGCCTCATTTTCCGGAAAAATAACCATGAGCGAACAAAATCATCCGCAAACCGAGCCGCAATTAGATGAAAAATCAAATCATCGCCCTGCGCCGCGAAAAAAACTGCACAACATCCGCAAAGAACGCATCGCCTATCCCAACGATTTCAAACGCGACAGCTTTGCCGCCGACCTGCATAAAAATACGGTGAAATCAACAAAGAAGAACTTGACCCGCAAGGCATCCCCGTGAAAATCGCTGGCCGCATGATGCTCAAACGCCAGATGGGTAAAGCCAGCTTCGCCACCATTCAGGACATGAGCGGTCAGATTCAGCTTTATCTCAATAACAAAGGCGTGAGCCAAGAAGTTTTGGACGATTTCAACCATTGGGACTTGGGCGACATCGTCGGTGCGGAAGGTACATTGTTTAAAACCAATCACGGCGAGCTGACCGTGCGCGTGTCCGCCATCCGGCTGGTGTCCAAATCCTTGCGCCCGCTGCCCGACAAACACAAAGGCCTCAGCCGACCAAGAAGTCAAATATCGCCAGCGCTATGTCGATTTAATCGTCAATCCCGAATCGCGCGACACCTTTATCAAACGCAGCAAAATCATCCAAACCATGCGCAACTACATGGTCGGCGAAGGTTATTTGAAGTGGAAACTCCGATGATGCACCCGATTCCGGGCGGTGCGACGGCCAGCCTTTCATTACCCACCACAATGTGCTGGATATGCCGCTTTACTTGCGTATCGCGCCCGAACTGTATTTGAAACGCTTGGTCGTAGGCGGTTTGGAGCGCGTGTTCGAAATCAACCGCAGCTTTCGTAACGAAGGCATGTCTACCCGCCATAATCCCGAATTCACCATGATGGAATTCTATGAAGCCTTCTGCACCTACGAACGTATGATGGAGATGACCGAAGGCGTCATCCGCGCTTGTGCCGAAAACGGTGTGCGGCACGGCGAAAATCAGCTACAACGGTAAAGAAGTCGACTTGGCCAGCCCCTTCGAACGCCTGACCATTCTCGAAGCCATCAAAAAAATACAATCCGCACTACACCGACGAGCAGCTTGCCGACGAAACATGGCTGAAAAAGGAAATCGTTAAACACGGCGAAAGCCTGCCGCCTTCGCCCTGCATCGGCAGCCTGCAACTGGCTTTGTTTGAAGGCTGCGCCGAAGGCAAACTGTGGAATCCGACCTTCATCATCGATTATCCCGTCGAAGTCTCCCGCTGGCGCGCGCGTCCGACACCAAGCCCGGCCTGACCGACCGCTTCGAGCTGTTCGTCGTCGGCCGCGAGCTGGCCAACGGCTACTCTGAGTTGAACGACCCCTGAAGACCAGTCTGCCCGTTTCAGAGCACAGGTGGCGCAGAAAGACGCCGGCGACGACGAAGCCATGCACTACGACGCCGACTACATCCGCGCAATGGAATACGGCTTGCCCCCACCGGCGGCAGCGGCATCGGCCTTGACCGCTTGGTGATGCTGCTGACCGATTCTCAAACCATCCGCGACGTGATTTTGTTCCCACAAATGCGACCGGAATAGGGCTATTTAAAACAATGAGAAGGCCGTCTGAAAACATTTTTCAGACGGCCTTTCCATTATTTACACTAAAGCAGCTTAGCTACGCCATACTCATCCCGCGCGACTGGGATTGTGCATACTGTTTTTGCTGTTCTTCATTCTCAAAACGCTGCGCCGTCTGCTGACTTTGCGCCACACTGTCGGCAACAGGCGTCTGAGCCGCTGTTTTGGGATCGACGATGGCGACATCCAACTCTTCCGTATCATGGATGGCGTGCAGCTTGCCGTCCATTCTGCCGATACCGTCCACATCGGTCATTTTTGCTTTCTGCATGGCGGTGGTAAGGTAGGCGGCGGTATTGTCGAATTCCGTTTCGGACTGGCGGATACCTTCCTTTGGTTGCATTCTGGCCAGCAGGGTTCTGGCTTTTTCGTGCAGGGGTTGCAAGTCGGGGAAAAAGCCACCTGCCGCCTGCGCGTATTGATACGGTTGTTCACGTTCGTTTTCCGCTAACCAGCAAAACCGCGGTTTTCCGCGAAAATCCGAATGCTTTGGTACAGCTTGGGTTTTTCGTGGAGGCGTTGGTTAGGTGGAGTATTTAATGGATTTCTTTCGTCTCCGATTTGATAGGGAATTTTTATCGAATGCTATCGCATTGGGTCGTACTGTAACAGTTCCTTCATTGCTTTTTCAAATAATGTTTTATTTAGAACCTCTATCTTCGCTTTGGGTAAATTATAAATACCTGAATACGCTAAACCGTTGTACTAGAAAAATCAATACAACTATTGTTCAGACCATTATATTTCGTTTTGTCAAATCCACCTAAGCTCGGTGTTTCTCCATAGGCAACCAGTTTCTTATACTGTGCTTCAGTAATTTCTAACTGTCGTTCATAAACAGGACCTTGATATTCTTTATATTCATCATGTTTAACTTTGCCTGGACCAAAAAGGTTGACCTTCTTTTGCTGGGGCAAAAACCATATCCTTTTGTTCCGGCCTCTGTCCCATCACTAACTTTTATAATAGAGATGCCCAACCAAAGAATGATCCAGCTTTCCATTTTTATGGATAGGAGTCCTGGAGCAGCAATATAAACTGTTACAGTATATTTTTTAATCCGTCCACCATGATTTATCCTTGAAAAAATTTGACTATAATATTTGTTTTCCTAATACACAGAGGAAAAATTATTAAAATTGTACCTGAATAAATTAGTTGCAATCGCTGCAAAAATGCACTCCATGCTGATTTTTGTAAAAAAATCTTGGCTTCTTAATTGAAGGATAAATTGAACTTATAAAAACAAAACAGTCCCCAAATATAATAGAAAAATCCATGCAATGCCTGCTTTGGTATCTATAGAAGTCAAAATATCGTATGCCATCCAACAATACAAAAACCAATGAAAAGAAATATTGCGCCAATTACTGCCCCCACTGCGTAAACGCATATATAAGCAATAACTCGCTGCAATAGAAACCCAAAAACCAAGTAAATTTTCAATAAGACTCCGATCTATCGAAAAAGTATCCATAGTATCTTATGTTGATATAGATTAAATAAGCCAAAAGGCAATAACAGACTCAGAACAACGCTTACAATAGCAATCTTCTTTTCTAAAGCTATTGGCTGCTTCATACGTTCTCCAATAGGGATGGTTTTTGACATAAGTTACCTTATTTAATCCAAATTAATAATCCATTCCATCACATACACAATGTACTGTTTTTGGAATTTACAAAAGTTACTCGTATCGAACAATATTGTCCTTCAGTTTGAACGTTACATTTTGCCTGTTCAGTTCTTCCATCCACAGATAGATTAAATTGAATAGATATATTTTTGACGCTCGAGGAAGAAATCTTAATTTCAGGACTTTCCACCTGCATACTATTCCAGTCCTTTTTATCCAATCTCTATCCTATTGCGTTAGAAACTTCTCTATTATTAACTGTTAACTTCTCCAGAATAACATTTTTGCAGATGTATCATGCCATATTTTTAAACTGTGCGGAGATTCATGAAATACAGTTCCTAATCAGCAATATTATCAATATTGCTATAATGCCAGCAAACCCATACAAAGTTATTTTTAAAAATCTTGGTATAAATATTTTCATCTACTAATTCCCAAGAAAACGACTCAATCATTGCTTTCTATTTTATCTCAGAATAACAGCAATTCATCTGAAAACTAATCCTAACCCGTTTTCAGACGGCCTTTCGATTGCTATTGCTGCCCTCCTTTTAACGAGGCCACCTTCACCGCCCCCTCAGCCGCTTGGTAAACATTCCATCCCTGATAGTAGCGAATCTCATTCACCTTCGCCGGATGCGCCATACCTTCGTAAAAGCGATGATTTCGCTGTCCTGATTCATCGCTTTCAATTCCTGCGGCAGCATCAGCGCGCGGCGCTCTTCGCTTTCCGATACGCTGCGTTCGCGTCCGCGGCTGACGTTCCTCCTTTTCACCGTGGTATAGCCCAGCATCTCGGAGTATTCGTTCGCATCCTGCTGCCTCTCGGCGTATAGATGATTTGCAGCGCGTGGTTGGTGATGATCGTGCGGGCGTATTCTTTGCCGCAAACGGCGTCCAGTTGGGCGACGGATTGGATAATCGGAAACAGGCGGATGTTGTAGCCTGCCATGTAGCTGACGGAATGGGCGATGATTTCCACCCTGCCTATGCTGGTAAATCGTCCATCAGTAGCAGGCACTGGTGTTTCAAATCGGGATTGTCCTGCGGTAACTCTTTGGTGTTTTGGTTGATAAGTTGGGAGAAGAACAGGGTTGACGATGACCCTCGATTCGGCAAGTTTGTTGGGCAGGATGCCGATATAGACGGTCATTTTTCTTTTTGCGTACGTCGGTCAGCAGGGAAATCGTCGGCGGAAGTGGCGGCGTCAATGACGGGGTTGATCCACGGGTTGAGCGGCTCTTTCAAAGGTACCCATGATGGAACCGAAGGTTTCTTTTTCTTGGGAGATTAAACCGGAAAAGGCGGTTTTGGCTGCTTCACTCAGGAAGGTTTTTGAGACAGGGAGGTAAAAGTATTCTTTGAGTTCGGTACCGTTGCCTGATGAAAGGCGGTAAATCTTGCCTAGAGTGCACGGAGGCTGACTATTGGACAATAAGACGCCGTTGTTGCTTGCTTTTTGCGGTACGCGTGCTTATCGAACAGGTATAACGAAAAACGCCAAAAACGCATTTCTTGCCTGCGCCACCCAGAACTTGTCCCGGCTGTCCCCGTCCGGATACAGCATCGCCGCTATCGACATCAAATCCGATACCCGCTGGTCGGGATCGGAAGAAACATAGGTAAACGGGTTCCAACGGTGCGTCCTGCCGTCCTCGGCAAAGGGATTGAACAGATAGACTTCCTGACCCAATACCTCCTTGCGGTAGCCGCTGGTCAGGTTGAAGTTCTCCTGCTTGATGTCCAGCACCACGACCGAACTTTTGTAACTCAACAGGTTCGGTATCACGATACCGACACCTTTACCCGAGCGGGTCGGCGCCGCCAGCAATGCAAACCGCTGACCGCTGTAATGCAGCAGCTTGCCGTTGTATTTGCCGACAACCAACGAGGTGTCGGACTGTTTGAAAGAAAGCCGCCCTCACCAAATCCGCCATCCTCGAAAACCTCGCCTCGCCGTGCAGGCTGCGAGACGGGCGCTTCCAAATCGGGATGAGGCAGAACAGCCAAAACAGCAGCGGCAGACCGAAGCCGGCATAACCGGAGGTTTTGATTTGGAAGGAATATCTGGCAACCCGAGGAATATCGAGGGTATTGAAATATTGGAACCAGGTTGTCAGCCCCTGCGGCGTTTTAACCAGCCCCAGCCATTTGGTGAGAATGAAACCGGAAAGGTAACAGCCTGCGGCCAATGCCGCTGCGACAGTAAGATGACCGTAATTATGGTTTTTGTTGCGGATAGTCATGATTATTCTGTAAAAAGGAAAATATCGGGTTCAACGGGAAAAACGGCTCATTTTTTAGGAAGGCCGTCTGAAAATGTTTTTCAGACGGCCTGACAACCCTCTAAAAATGGCGGCCGTGCTTATTGGTACAAAAACCCTTGTTTCTATCAGCCTGACATATATGAAGTTACGCCAACTGGTGCGGCTGGCTACATCAGTGAAAACGGAAGCCGTTTCATCGTGGTTAAAATAACTACGGCCTTGTCTTGCTGCCGTATTACTCTGCGGCTCCACCTAAGTCACGCCGGTACATCAATACCGATACGCTGCCAGCTTCCGTTTGATTTCGGGCAAAGCGGCGCGGGCAGCTTGTTCGCCGAGTTGGATGGCGCGGTTTTCTGGTCGAATCCGCCGACGGAACCCAACTCCAGCACTTTGGGTTTAATCACGATGTCGGCCTTACCCAGTTCGTTGTGCAGGGCGGAGGTGCTCATGATGTTGAGGGTCTGGTCAAGGTAGGAGAAGAAAGCTCTGGTTGACGTTTTTGGTCGGACGGGCGGAAATGTCGACGGCGATAACGAAGTTGGCGCCCTGTGCTTTGGCGGCGCTGACGGGCACGGGCTGCGACAGGCCGCCGTCAACGTATTTGCGGCTGCCGATTACGGCGGGCTGGAACACGTTGGGAATCGAGGCGGAGGCGCGCACGGCCTGGCCTGCGTTGCCGCGGTTGAAGGCAACGGCCTTGCCGGTTTCAAAATCGGTGGCGACGGCGGCGAATTTCAGCGGGAATTGTTGAATCGGGCGGTTACCGACTTTGTAATTGATGTGGTTTTGCAGCTTCTCCTTTGATGAAGCCGCTGGTGGACGGGGTCAAATCGACCAAATCGGTTTACCCAGAATCTCGGCTTCGAGCTCGAGGCGGTCGGGCGACATGCCTGAGGCATACAGGCTGCCGACAATGGAACCGGCGGATGTACCGGTAACGACTTTGACGGGAATGCCGTTTTCTTTCAATACCTTGATAATGCCGATATGGGCAAAGCCTTTGGAGGCGCCGCCGCCAAGCGCCAGCCCGATAACGGCTTCCGGTTTTGATGGCTGGGGTTGCGGTAGTTGCGCGGTCTGATCCGGGGCAACGGCCGGCGGCGGGAGTACGGGTGCTCGGGCAGGCGCTCAATACCAAGGCGGCAAGTGCGGTTAATGCGGCGCGGCGGGTGAGTTTGTTCATGTTGTTTTCCTTTACGATTAAGGTATTTTCAGACGGCCTATGCTATTTTTAATCCTGATGCCATTCGGCGTGTTCGCTTAAAAAGCCGCCGCTTTGGTGCGCCCAGAGTTTGGCGTAGAGGCCGTGTTTTTCCAACAGTTCGGCGTGGCTGCCTTCTTCGATGATGCGGCCTTTGTCCAAGACGATGAGCCTGTCCATCGCGGCGATGGTGGAGAGGCGGTGGGCGATGGCGATGACGGTTTTGCCGTCCATCATTTTGTCGAGGCTTTCTTGGATGGCGGCTTCGACTTCGGAGTCGAGCGCGCTGGTGGCTTCGTCGAGCAACAGAATCGGCGCGTCTTTGAGCATGACGCGGGCGATGGCGATGCGCTGGCGCTGGCCGCCGGAGAGTTTCACGCCGCGTTCGCCGACGTGCGCGTCATAACCGCGCCGCCCTTTGGCGTCGCTGAGGTTGGGGATGAAGCCGGATGCTTCGGCGCGGTCGGCGGCGGAAATCATTTCGGCTTCGGTGGCGTCAGGGGCGGCCGTAAACGATGTTGTCGCGCACGGGCGGTGCAGGAGCGAGTGTCTTGCGTGACCAAACCGATTTGGGCGCGCAGGCTTTTCTTGGGTAACGTCGCCGATGTTCTGCCCGTCAATCGAAATCGTGCCGCTTTGCGGTTCGTAGAAAGCGCAAAAGCAGGTTGACGATGGTGGATTTGCCCGCGCCGCTGCGTCCGATAAGGCCGACTTTTTCGCCCGGGCGGATGGTGAGGTTGAAGCCGTTTAAAAGCGGTTTGCCGGCTTCGTAGGAAAAAAATCGACGTGTTCGAACTTGATTTCGCCTTGCACTACTTTCAGCGGCAAGGCTTGGGGCTTGTCGAGGATGGTGTGCGGTTTGGACGGGGTTCATGCCGTCGCTGACGGTGCCGATGTTTTTCAAACAGGCGGGCGGACTCCCACATGATGTATTGCGACAATCCGTTGACGCGCAACGCCATGGCGGTGGCGGTGGCGACCGCGCCGACGCCTACCTGCCCCTGATGCCAGAGCCAGATGCCCAGTGCGGCGGTGCTTAAGGTCAGCGAGGTGTTGACGATGAAACTGCATGTGTGCAGAAGCGTCGCCAGGCGCATTTGGGCGTGCGAGTTTACCATAAACTCTTCCATCGACTGCTTGGCATAGGGCGGCTTCGCGCGCACCGTGGGAGAAGAGTTTGACGGTGGTGATGTTGGAATAGGCGTCGGTAATGCGGCCGGTCATCAGCGAACGGGCATCGGCCTGCGCCGCCGCAGTACGGCCGGAGTTTGGGAATCAGCAGCCTCATCACCAGCGCGGAAACCGGCTATCCAGCCGATAAAGGGCAGCAGCAGCCAGCCGTCGAGTGCGACCAAAATCACGCCGGAGGTGATGAAATACACCAACACATAAACGACCATGTCGGCAACCGTCATCACCACGTCGCGCAGCGTCAGCGCGGTCTGCATCACTTTGGCCGACACGCGTCCGGCAAATTCGTCCTGATAGAAACCGAGGCTCTGGTCCAGCATCAGGGCGGTGGAAATTCCAGCGCAGGCGCATGGGGAATACGCCTTGCAGGGTTTGCAGCCGCACGTTGGACGCGATAAATATCCAGCCGATTGAAAACATCATCATCGCCGCCATTGCCGCCAAAAGCCCAGCCTTTTTCGGCAAACAGCGTGGCCGGCGTGTATTTGCCGAGCCAGTCCACCACTTTGCCCATAAACTGGAACAGCAACGCCTCCATGATGCCGATACCGGCCGTCATCGTACCCAATATCAGAATCCACTTGCGCACGCCTTCCGTACCCGACCAGACAAACGGCAACAGCCCTTTCTCAGGTGTCAGCGGTGCGGATTCAGGATAGTTTCGACGCAGGGATTCGAACCATGAAAATATCTTTTTAATCATTCTGTTGCTCGTTTCGTTTTTCATTATCAAAGCCGTCCGCGGCTTTTCAGATCGGCCTCAATACCGTTTGGCCGCCTCTGCCTTGAGGCGTCCCCTTGGGCTTTGAAACAGATTTTGAAAACGTATCCGTGTTTCTCATCGCAAAAGGCCGTCTGAAATCAATAACCGTAATAACGGTAAGGATACGGGCGCGGGTAGCCGACGGGCACGCTGTCTTGATAGATGACGGTCGTGCCCGGCGGCGCATTGACGGTAACGTTTTTGTTGATGGTGGTTTCGGAACGGACGGGCAGGTCCACCACTGCCATGCGTCCGTAAGGGGTCTCGGTGTAAACGCAGCCGCCGAGCAGAAACGCGGCCGCGGCTGCGAGAGGCTTGATACTCATTTTTACCCAATCTTTCAAGAAACTCTGCGGCGGTTTGGTTTTTCAGACGGCTCCCGATTTATTTCATGCAGGTTTTTCAACGCCAGCCGGACGCCTTCGCCGACATCCGTACCTTTGGGCAGCTCTTTCACGGCGGCTTTGGCTTCGCGTTCGCTGTAACCCAGCGCCAGCAGCGTACTGACAATGTCGTCGGTTTCCGTCTGCGGCGGATAATGCAGCCGGGCCGTCTGAAACAGCGAAACGAGCTTGCCGCGCAACTCCAGCACCATGCGTTCGGCGGTTTTCTTACCGATGCCCGGGGCGCGGAGGAAAGGCGTTTGACGTCTTCTTCGGCAGCGGCCTGCGCCAGCTCGTCGGCACTCATGGCCGAAAGGATGCCCAGTGCGGTTTTGGCGCCGATGCCGCTGACCTTGACCAGTTGGCGGAAGGTGGCGCGCTCGTCCGCCGTGGCGAAAGCCGAACAGCAAATGCGCGTCTTCGCGCTACGACAAAGCTGGGTGTAAAGTTGCACCGCCTCGCCGGTTGCGGGCAGACGGTAGAAAGTCTGCATGGACACGTCCACCTCGTAACCCACGCCGTTGACGTCGATAACGGCCTGTGGCGGATCAACAAGTATGCCTTTGAGCCCTGCCGATCATGTTGTTTTCCTGAATCGTAAAAGGCCGTCTGAAACGGAAACCATCGGTTTCAGACGGCCTAAATTGTATCAGACTTTAATCGCCGCGACGGGACGAAATCGCGCGCCGGCACTGGCTGTTCCGATGCTGCGGACCCTCCTCAGCAATCAGAGGCCGTCTGAAAACCCAACTTTCAGACGGCCTCTGGCATCCCTGTACCGCAAGGCGGTTCAAATAGCGTTCTGCACCACCATGCGCGCGCGCTCTCGGCTTCGTCGGCACGCTCCTGCGCGGCAAACGGCCCCATCCGCACCACATAACTACCGCCGCGTTTTTCAACCGACACTTTCGACGCCATATCGGCGGACGACAGGTTGCGACCGGTCTGGTTCATATAGGCCAAAGGCTTCGCTTTCGCTGCCAAAGCTCCTCAAATCGACATAAATGTCTTTTTTCGGCATATCCGACATGGCGGTTTCGCTGCCCGGCAGGACCTGCTCGATTTTTGATATGCGTCGTGCCTTGGCTGATAAAACCCAGTTTCTGCGCGGCAGCCTTGGAGACGTCCATCACGCGGCTGCCGTGGAACGGACCGCGGTCATTGACGCGCACGATAACGCTTTTACCGTTTTTGGTGTTGGTTACGCGGGCATAGCTGGGAATCGGCAGGGGTGCGGTGGGCGGCGGTCAGGGCGTTCATGTCGTAACGCTCGCCGCTGGCGGTTTTTACGTCCGTGGAATTGGTTGCCGTACCATGAGGCTTTGCCGGTTTGGCTGAATGAGGAAACTTTGGTTAACGGCGTGTAGCACTTACCCGCTACTTTATAGCTGAGATTGGCCGAAGAATGCAGCTTTTCGGCACGGATTACCGTATCCGCCGCATCTGCCGCGGCAGGAAGCATACCGACTGCGAAAGCAGTCAGCGCAATAAACAAGGCATGGTGTAAAAGGTGTTTCGGATGAAAGTCAAAAACATAGTTCCGTTCTTGAGTTGATAACGTCTGTTTCGATTTCAGACGGCCTCCGCACAGCCCCCGTTGCCGCGGGAAATCAGATTCCGCCCTGATAATCGTTTTGCCGCCACGCTTCGAAACAGCATCACGGCGGCTGTGTTGAAAGATTCATACTGCGGCTTCCGGGCCGCATCGGCGAAGCGCAGTTTGCGCTCTGCGGGCAGGCTGTCGAGAATTTCGGCGGGCAGGCCGCGTGTTTCGGGGCCGAACAAAAACATCGCCTTCTTTGAAGGATGCCTCGTCTGGGGCGGGTTTTGCCTTTGGTGGTCAACGCAAAGATGCGGCGGCCTTCCAGCGCCTTCCAGGCGGTCTTCGAAATTCTCGTGTACCGTCAGTTTTGCAAACTCGTGGTAATCCAGCCCCTGCGCGTTTCATTTTGCTGGAATCCAAAGGGAAGCCCAAGGGTTTGACCAGTGCAAATCGGCGCCGGTATTGGCGCACAGTCGGATGATATTGCCCGTGTTGGGCGGGATTTCAGGTTGGTACAAAACGATAGTAAACATATAAATCAGCTACTTAGCTTTAGGAACAATGCCACAGGGAGCGGCCTGTGTCAAAAACTTTGGTTATTTTTCATTTGCGCGCGGGCCAGCGACCAGCAAAAACTTTCTCCGCACCGATTTTTCAGCGTTTGCGCCAGTCTCGCCGAATGTCGAACCCGTCGTTACAACATCGTCTATTAACAATATGTTACGTTTTTGAAAACATCATTTCTACGGAAAATACGTTTTTCACATTGCGCAGCCGCTCGCTGCCCTTCAGCGTACTTTGCGGCGCCCCGTGCACGCGGGATACCGTACCGCGCGGCAAAACCTGCCAGCCGTAATGCGCCGCCAGTTGCGAAACCAGCTCGTCGCTCTGATTGAAACCGCGGTAAATCCGCCGCTCCCTGCTCAACGGCATCGCCAGCACGAAATCTATCCGTTCGCCGTGCAGCCAGTCGGGCGCATGGCGCATCATCAGACCGGCCAGCGGCGGCAACATGCTCAAATCCGCCAGATGCTTAAATTGATGAATCATGCTGCTGACGGGCGGCTCATAATACACCGAAGCCCACAGCCGCTCAAACCGCGGCGGCTTTTTCTGACACCGGCCGCACACCGCCGCGCCCGCACTGAACCCGAAACAAAGCGGACAGCTCGCCGCCGGATCGGTAAACGCCAATGCCAAATCGCCCGCACAACCCGCACACAGGCCGTCTGAAGCCGGTGCCGAATCATGGCATAATACACAACGCCGCGCGTTTGACGGCTTCAATCTGCGCCACCAAGAGAAAAACACCCATGCCACACTCCGCCAAAAAGTTTATCTGATACACGGTTGGGCGGCGAACCGCCACGTCTTCGACGACCTCATCCCGCGCCTGCCCTGCCGACTGGGCACATCCGCGCGCTCGATTTGCCCGGACACGGCGACGCGCCCTTTGCCGAACCTTTCGACATTGCCGCGATTGCCGAAACCTTCGCCGCACAAATCGACGCGCCCGCCCACGTCCTCGGCTGGTCGCTCGGCGGTTTAGTCGCGCTGTATCTTGCCGCGCTTTGATCCCGACAAAGTCCGTTCGCTCTGCCTGACCGCCGGTTTCGCCCGCCTCACTGCCGACACGGATTACCCCGAAGGGGCTGTGCCAATCCCGCCCTAGGCAAAGATGGTTGGCGCGTTCCGGCAGGATTATGCCAAACATATTAAACAGTTTCTACAATTACAGTTGCTGCATACGCCTAATTCCGCCGAAATCTTACAGCAAAATCCTGCCCGACCTCTCCCGCCACGGCACACCCGCCCGCCCTGCAAAGCCGCGCTGGATGCCGTCAATCAGGCCGATGCCCGCCCCCTGCTCGCTCATATCCGAACCCCGTCGCTTTTGGTGTTCGGACAAAAAGACGCCATCATCCCCGCCGCGCATGGGCGAATACCTCAACCGCCACCTGACGGACAGCGAATTGGTATTGATGGAAAAAAAGCGGCACACGCCCCTTTTTTTAAGCCATGCCGACGAATTTGCCGAAACGCTACCGCGACTTTGTCGAAAAGGTCGTCTGAAAAATATCTTTGATAACTATGTTACAAATAATTAAAATGCGATTACTGCAATTTAATAAGTTTTATCTTTAAATTTTATCTTAAAGGGACTATTAAACATGACTGGAAAGACTGTTTATTTCGCACACGAAACCGAACAAAAACATAAAGAAATTCTGCTAACACAAGAAATGCTCGGGAAAGAAGTATTTCCTGCTGCTCGTTCTAACAAAGCGCAATTTCCGCAATATTTCAAGCAAAGAATATGAGACTGTTTGCGAAACAGTTTTATGAAGATTTCTTCTTAGTCGATGAAGCAATAGTTGCTAACTTTGCCAATCTTTTCTTTGAAGATAATTCGGATTTCTTTATCTATTCGAATTTCTTCCCATCCTGTTTTTCAAAGCAAACATATTCCTCATAACATCGCGGTAGCGGTATCGGATATTGTCCGACAGCAACTGGTAGTCCTGTTTTTCGTTCCTGAACGAGTATTTCTCACACATGGAGGAATGGATGCGACTGCTTAGAGAAAGCAAGTTGAAACTCATTTTTATCAGTTACAGGAAAATTCATATCCGCCTCGTAGTCAACCTAATTTTGCTTTCCTCTGATTTTACAAAATCCCTACTGGCATATGCCGCTAAAACTAAGAACGCTTGTCGGGTTGGTTCAGACTTTTTGACCTTTAAAAATAAGTTAATCAAACACAAAACTCAGGGGTTACGATACCTGCATTGGCAGTTCAATGAACAAACAGGGCAGGTACGCACTCTTTTGGTCATTCGGAAGATGAACAGGTATTGAAAAAGCACGTGTCGCATTTAGCCGTCAAAAAACCTGCATGCTTTTAGAACTTCAGATCAAGCCTTCCGTTTTTACTACCTCAAAAAGACGCCTCGCATGTGGAGAGTCTTTCTCACAATTGGGCGACTTCTGAGAAGACGGTGTCAAAATTATCCAATTCAACCATTCAGATAAAGCCAAGGTGAAGGTTTGTGAGGATTGTCGTAAAGCGTTGCAACAAGAAAATGCGAGTGATCAATTTGATTTCAGCAAGGCGGTATTTGCCGATGTTTTTGTCGATATTTCCGAAGAGTTGAACAGATAAAATTTTCCCAGTGAAGATAATACCGATTCAGAGAACCAGAACGGTAATCAACATACCCGCCAAGATAAAATTAGATCATTTGTTCCGAAATCTTTCCCAAAACGGTTTCTTGTCTATTTCTTTAGTCGGCGATTTCGCGTTGATTGAGCGCCATCGCCGAGCGGTAAAACCCGCAACAAAACGAAGGTTGTTACTGCGCGTATCTTTCAAGTTATCTGTTTGATATTGAAAATGCCAACCAGCCTGATGAAATTCAGAAATTACCGAATGGGAAAACAGAGTTTAAATGACAAACAAAAAGTCTGCCAGTGCAAAAATGCTGGCGGCACCTGATATTTGTTTTGATTCAGGGAAGCCACCGGGAACCGGCAAAACCACGGTCATCGCCGAGGCCTGCCTACAATTTTCGCCAAGCGCGGAGAAACGGTCTTGCTTGCAAGCTAAGCTCACGACGCATTGGATAATGTCTTTGTCGCGCCTGCAAAACCATCCTGAATTAAGGGCTGTCCGTTTAGCAAAAAGTGCCAACCGCATTACGGAAGAAGGTAAACAATTTACCGGCGAAAGTATATTGAGCAAACATTATGTATCGTTGCGCAATTATGGCAGCCAAAAGAATACCTGCAACCGTTTAACGCATTATCGGAAGAAACCGAAAACTTCGCGAATGGGTAAACAGGCTGAATTTGTAGCACATGATTTGCAACAACTTCGTGAAGAATACCGTACCAATCAAGGTCGTCTGAAACAGGGCTAGAACAGGCATTAGCTCCAGCTACAAACCGAATTCGCTACGCAACAAGACGCATTCAAACAACAAAGCCGTGATGTGGAAAGCAGTACACGGCTTATCGGTTTGCTTAAAGGCGAAGACTCGGGCGAAGCACTCACGCCACAGTGATTGCTGATCCGAAACGTTCATCCGCTGGTAGAACATATTATTACCGAATTTAATCATCTGAAAGATTCAACCAGCCGTTTCTTATGAGCGGTTTTCGTCGAAAGTGAAAACCAAACCGTTATCCTTTGTGCGCTGATTCAACGTTATCGGCGTATTCAGAGCAGTTGCCGAAAATGGAGGCAGATTTGGCGCGACTGAACAGCAGTAACGGTGCCAGCGAGCAGATACGAAAACATTACTGGAAATAGAACGGTTGCAGCAGGAAATCGATGAAATCGCTGACAAAATGGAAAAATGACGACAGCGATGAACTTTCCACCCAATGGAAGAAAAACGCAAAGCATTGCGCCTTTTGAAAGAGAAACCTTCGGAGGGGTTGAAACTTGACACTTATCAGATTTTTGATGATGCCGAACGCTTTGCAAAACAATCCCGAAGCGGTCAGACGCTTTGCTGGATGCAGCGCATTCAAAAAGCTGAAATGGTTTCAACAGCAATATCAATCGTTGGCATTGGCTACCGTTTGGGATTTGAACAATCAGTTGCAAGGCTGCGATTTGCAACTGCCAAGTGATGAAGCCATACAGGAAAAACAAGCTGACCTTGAGTCATTAAAAGAGGCTAAACATCAAGTTACTGAACGTGGTCGTCTGAAAAACAACAGGCGCACAAACACTCACCGATGGGGGATTTTCTGCCGAAGCAGACTTTTTGGAAAAGAATTTGCCGAACAGCAAAACCGCTTAAACGAATTAGAAAATAACTTGCAGGGATCTACAGACAAAACCGGATTTCATCGCCTTTATTCACCCGTTGGCAGGGAAATCCTGAAAGAACTCGGAAAAAGAGCGGAAAAAGATTGGAGCAGAGCTGGAAAAACCGTTTGTGGAAGTTGCAATCTGTTGCCATTACCTGCAACGAAAACGAGCGGACACTCAACCGATAATAATTTTGACGGTTTTGATGTAGTCATTATCGACGAGGTATCCAAAGCTACACCGTTGGAAATGTTGCTGCCTCTTATGCGTGCCAAAAAGCCATTTTGTGGGTGACCATCGTCAGTGCCACCGATATTCAATGAAGCCGACGGACTGACATTTTGAAGATGAGGTCGAACAAAATGAAGCACGGAAAAACAAGCAAGATTCCGATACGGATTTGACCGAGGATAATTTGCATAAATTCGAAAAATGGTAACGGCAAGTCTGTTTAAAGAATTGTTTGAAAAAGGCACCGGAAAGTTTACGCGAACGCTTAAATATTCAATTTCGCATGCACCCTGACATCATGAAGATGATCAACTACTTTTATGAAGGGCAGTTGACCTGCGGCAATCCGGATGCCAGAACGGCCTCATGGGATTGAGTTTAGAGGACTATTGTCCAAAAAGACCATGTGCTGTGGGATTGATACGACAGATGATGAAAAGAAAGCGTTTTTCGATTAATGACGGGCAAAGCAATATCAACGTATTAGAAGCAAGAATGATTGCACAAAACATTAATGGATATAAACCGTCAGCTTGAGACATTGGGTTATGGCAAGGACAACAAAATGAAAAGTAGGTGTCGTTTCATTTTACCAGCCTCAATGCCGCGTCATTCGTGATGAAATCCGAAAAATCAATAAAGATAAATTATCGTTTTTCCGCCATTGATGTAGAAATCAATACGGTTATCCGCTATCAAGGCAAAGAAAAACCGATTATTTTACTAAGCCTGGTAAAAACAATGGTGGTGATAGAACACCAAAATTCCGAGCCGGCAGAGCAAACATCGCCCGTTTTGAATTTATCAATGTGGCAATGTCTCGCGCACAAAAATCTTTTTATTGATATTCGGTGCAAGAAATATGCTGGAAAACCGGGAAGTCAAACTGCCCTCGAATGGATAAAGCAGGATACGATATGGTTTTATAAGAATATGTTCAAATATTTAGAACATTGGGCAGAAACAGGGCGGAATTTGCGATGCGAAAGAATTCTTCCGCCATCCTGCCAAACATACAACCTCAGCAAAAAGGGGCGTAGATAATGGATAAAATTGCTGGCAAAAAGACCTTTTTCCTATCCGATTTACCGCGCGGATACAGAGTATCGCTACCGTAAAATTGGTACGCCGACCGTATTTGCCGAGTTGTTGATGGGTCTTGCCCATAATGATTTTTCCGCAATTGGCAACTAACAGTTTGGCGGGTGCCAATGTGCTGAAACTGGATTTCACCTTTTGTCCGCTATACACTGGAAAATCTTAATGATACGGGGTTTTAATTGAACATGTTGACTTACCTGATAAGAAAAGATGATTTAGAAATAGACTTAAGGCTAACTGACAATGGCAAAAGTTCTACCGTGAGAAAAATGCCGGGGCGGCGTAGAACGGAAGATGCTGAATTTTGGTTTAATCCATTATTGAATGAATAGTCGGCAAAACCAAAACAAAGCGCAAACAACGTAGAATATGTTGAACTGAATTGTTCCCTCTCCTGTTGATGAAGCTTTTATTGCAGCAATTGAGCGGACAGGAGTCCACAAATCAAAAATGGTTTGATGCTACAACCAGATCTGGAGCATGACGGTGTAATTATTGCTTGCGATAAATTTTTACCGCAAAACCGTCCCCGTCAGAGCTCACACTGGATGGCACCATTATTTGAATATTGACAGCTCAGACAAGCTGTTTTCCCAATGGATAAAATACGCGCGATCCTCAAGTCATCAAAGAGCATTTGCTTAGCCTGTCAGTTTCCAACGCTGAGAATGCACTCAAGGCGAGACATTCTTGTATTACCTGAAAAGCGACTTACTGTCATTAGTTCTGGCGGATCAGAAGATCCGATATACGTCAAATCGGCGATGCGGTTGAGGTCAAATTCAGGAAATCAGGAAATTGACGATAAAGATACTGTTGATTGTCTTCGCCGATATTGCCGAAGCCAAATTAGACGGTAAACATCTTTCCATTCCTGCCCTGTTAAAAGATCTCAGACGGCCCGACCCGCGTATTTTCCGTTTTTCAGATAATACGCTTTCGCGGAGGCCGGCTATCTCGCGTGTTATTTCGATCATCAGCCATATCCGTTACCGGCAAAAGTTTTATTTCAAAAATCTGAAAAATTGGCTTGCCGACCGGCCCGCCCTTTCTCAACCAAATATGGCGGTTTTGGCATTTATGATGCGAAACTTTTATTCCCGCAGCCGATATTCTGAAAAGTTACCTGAGATGACGATAACTCAGGCATCTGACTTTCCGCAGAACTCATCAAAAAGACTTGGAACAAGCCGTTCAGACCCGATGGCTGGGCGGGAAATTGAGCCTCTTAATAATGAAAACGATTTGGAACAATTTGCCGAACTTTTCCCCCAAGACAGATTTGAGCTTGGCAAGATTTTCAGCAGAAGCGCAAAGGCAAGCCTTTGATTGGGCGGTCAGTAATGAAAAATCGACGGCACGTAAAATTCCCGAATTGTCCGACTACTGGCGCAACATAAAGCGATAGGTCGTCTGAAACCCAGACAGATTGAGGTTAAAAGACGTCAAACAAAACGGTTTTAGAACAAATCGGTCAATGGCGAAAAACGTCGAAAGAAATCAACCATGCTTTTCCTGCAATTTCCGTTTCAACGGCACTTTGCCAAACTATCGAGACAGCTAAACACAATGGCAAACAGCGGTATTCCGACTTTTCGAACCCTAGATGAAACTCGAAAAATTTGCCGTATTGGACACCAACTTTGTCCGAAACCGTCCCAGTAGGCTGTCTGCAATCCAAACGGAGGCACGGTAATCCTTCCTCAAACCGTGTTAAAACGAGATTGGATTATCAAAAGAGAAAGTTCAAACGGTTTAGCTACCGCCGAAAACAAACCTATAGTGGACCGAGCAATGTGAAAACCATTGTTTCAGTCGACATTGATGCACTAGTACGGATTCGATGCCCGTTTGAGCCGTCTGAAAGCAGAGTTAGATGCGGTCAGAACGCAATTGACCCAATTAAACGACAAAGGAGCGCCAAAGTGGCTCAAAAGAACAACAACAACCAAAAGCAGCAGCAAAACCAAAATTGACGGACAAGCCAAAGCCGGCGGTAGAAAAATCGCCCGCAAGGCTGGCATTGGAGAAACAGCGCGATGAATTGAATGCGCAAATCCTGCAAGTCAAAACCAAAAAGCCAGATTGGAAAAAGAAAAACGTGATTTGGTTTAAAGCGGCAACAGGCGGAAAAAGGATCCAGGGCGGAAAAAGCGTTGAGCGGCTGGAAGCGGGAAGCCGCGAAATCACGCTGCAGCCATACACGCAAGTGAAGAGGTGAAACTGGCGCGAGCATGCGGAATCCGCCGGGCGAAATTTTGGCATTGATGGGTGCAAAAGCAGACCAGGCAAAACCGCAGCGGACAAACGATCAAAGCCATCCTGCGTTGTTGCCGCACGATATAAGTTGAGATGATGTTGTGCTTTATACGGAAGATAAAAACCTTAAAAATCACGCTACGGCTGTCGGCATTAAAACCATCTGAACCGTAACGTCGTCTGAAAAACGATTTTGGGGAGACGAATAAAATGAGTCAAATCAGCGAAAACCGTTGGCAATTGGAACGCGAACGGGAAAATCCGCGAAGCCGCACGCAAGCAAGGGAAGCCGAAATCAGCCAAACAACGCATTTATCTGCGCCGTTACGAACAGCAGCTAAACGATTTGGAAAAACAGCGATCTGGCTGAATTTGCGCACGCAGAACATCGCTACCATACGCACTGAGATTCAACGGGTACGGCATACTGAACGCTTACTGACGGACGTAACCGCGGTTTTGCTGTTGGTCGGCTTGTACGAAAGCCATACGTTACGAAGCACAGGAAAATAAAAGGGTAGCGGAAGAACACCAACGTCTGTTGCGTGAAGAGGCGGAACGATGCGGCGGAACGTTTGCGTGCTGAAATAGACATGTATGGATACAGTAGCAAGTAATTGGGAAAATAAGCAGGCATGAAATTTGGCATTCAAACCTTTAGCAATACTTCGAAAACGTATTACGGAGGAAAATCCTAAGTATGCTGACATAAAATCGGCGATTCGCAAAAATTAAACAATCGGCAGAACAACAAGCCGAAGAAATACGGAAAAATTTTGCTAAAAACCCGTACAAGACGAAGTTGCACAAACACAAAAAGTCCGATCTTTAAGATTTATTGAAACGGGCCAATCTGCCAGCAATCGGAATCCGAGCGGTCAAAACGAAATTGAGCAAGAAAATCAAAAAGGATTTGACAGAAATCATCCAAGAAGCCCACCAAATCGAAGATGATGGTGATTGAAAACAGAAGCAGTCCGTAAAGGGAAATGGTCAAAAGCCGTACATCAATCGCTAAAGCAAGCCGGTTTTACGGTTTTGCCGCCGGTCAAGCAAAGGTGTCGGTGAAGACAGCGTCGTTGTCATCCAGCAAGCCGCCCGCAAAGGCAGGCAAAATTCCGTGTACGTTTAGATGGTGCGGTTCGCTATGAATTTGATAACTATAAAGGGCAACGCTGTAAAGAAGATATGCAAAAAGTATTGCCGAAACTATCCGAAGTTTATGGTTGTAAATTTATCTGATGAACGTGTTCTTTGTGGAAAATCCGGATGACGAACATGCGATGCCAAACCATCAATCCAACACATACAGCAAAAATCGCACTAAGGTATGAACGAATACATCAATACATGGCTGTAAAACTTTTGAACGTCAATCCGCGTGATACGTCAGGCTTTAATCATCAGCGGACATCATTGACTTAGGTTTCAACCGTTATAACAAATTAATGCCGATAAGCAAATTGTTGAAGAAAGTTTAAAAGCACAAGGTTTCGAACAGGTTGTATTTTACTCACGTTTGAATGGGATATCAGGTGTTTCCTCTCAGGAATGGGATGGATTGAACCGGCTCGCATGCAGGCCGAAGTCGGTGGAAAGCTTCAGCGATTTTGACGATGACGGTGAAGATAATAACAGCAATATCCGGATGCATTCCCATTCAGCCTCGGATTTTTTGCTACCGTTGAACAAGTCATGACCAAAAACACAGAGCCGCCTTTATCGTAGATTGGTCAAAATTATCTGTTCGGGCAGATCAATGCATTGAGTGAGGGACAGAACTGGGCTTGGTTGCAACAAATCGCCACTGGTCTGCGGGATGCCGAACAAACAACAACCGCAGAAGCGATGGGCCAACCGCAAAAGCCTGTTGGTTTTTCTGTGCTCGAGCAATCCCCGCCTACCGCCATCCGTTTATCTGAACAATCCTTTATTTGCCGAAATAACCATCCCCCTACCTAATATTTCCGAACGCGAAGCCGCTATCTTTGCGCACAGACAAACACAGTGGAAGGTTAGCGATAATTTGGTGCGGGAAGTCAATCGTTGGTAGATTTTTGTTACGTTGACCGGACACCTGACTTTACGCGATATAGATAACCTTGTTCGCTTATCAGACAACAGCAGACACCTATCAATATACAGAATTTAGTATCGCTGTACCGTTATGGTAAACGCCAATCCCTTGGGAAAGAAATTGAATTATCAAAGATTGAAAGATGCCCAAAGTCACGCTGCAGAGGCGGGTCAAGGGACAAGAATCGGCAGTTGGAGCCGTAAAGCAAGATTTTGATACGGGCCTGATACCGGGCTTTCAGGGTTTGCAACATTCAGTTGAAAGCCCGTATGCTAAAAGGCTCGCTATTTTGTCGGACCGACAGGTGTAGGGCAAAACCGAATTAGCAAAATCATTGGCACAGTTCTGTTGGTGATGAGGATACGCCATCCGCTTCGATATGTCGAATTTAATCACGAACACGCCGATCAACGCGGTCGGCGCACCGCCGGATATCCGGTTTTGAAGAAGGAGGTCACTGACCACGCCCATTTCGCTCTTGATTTGATGAAAATCGAAAGCCCATCCGCGGATTTTTAGATACATTTCTACGATATTGAAGATGGCCGATTGACCGACGGCAGAAAGCGAAACCATTTCTTTGCTGAATACTGCTGTTTTCACTGCAATATCGGTTGCAGCTAATATTCGACCTGATCGAAGATAATAAAGAAAATATTGCAGAACATTTAAGCGGGCGAGTACAATCTCATTTTAGAGACGAACTAAACCGCCAGAATTATTGGGACGCATAGGCAGATGCAAACATTATCCCGTTTAACTTCATACAGGATAATGCTGTATTAAAAAGATATAGCGCGCGCAAAACTTAAACCGTTGCAGGCCGTCTGAAAGAAAAATGGGGCTTGAAAAGCTGGTATTTTGAAAATGAGAATAAAAGCACTGGATGCATTAATCAAACAAAGTAAATTACCAACACGGGGGGCGTGGCGTATTAAACGTGTTAACAAAAAATATTTATTCGACCCGCTGGCGGAATCTCTTTGAGCAAGTGGAACAGCCCCATAAATTAAAAGGCGGGACATTAAAGTCTTGCAGCAGGGAAAATATTACTGATTTCAGAGTTGGAATAATGCACTGGCTGAATATATCCCATATTGTTGAAAGCTACCGAAGCCGAAGGACCGGGTCTGCGTTTTGTCATTTGGGTTCGAGGATGTCTGAAACGGTGTAAAGGTTGTTGCAATGGTGAATTACTAAAAATAAACCTGCCCACCTTATGCGATCGAATGAAAATCATCCAATTGCACTTAAAAACGCAACAGAAAAATATCCACTGGAGGTCTTACCTTTCTTGGTGAAACCTTTTTACAAGCCTGAAGGATTAGCTGATATTGCCGAGGCCGCACATAATCTAAATCATCCGTAATGGTTTTTCCGGTTATGAATATATTGAATTATTAGAGAATAAATTTTTGCAGACAACGATTATTAAAATTTACAGATTTATTAATAGATGGAGGTTTGATAATAAAAATTGAAACAACAAGAAATTGGGTGGGTTCTACAAATCAAAAATTCTATTGATTTTGACAAATCGTTATTCAGATGAGATTGAGACTCAAGAATTGACGGTAACTAATGAGTGGAGGTGGATAGTTGTAATAATATTCAAAGTAATGGATTACCTATTAAATTTTATCCATATTAATTTGAACAACATTAAAATAATACATTTTTACTTAGCAGAGACTTATACTATACATTATAATAAAAAGGGTCGTACTGAAACACTGAGACCCCCAAGACAAACGCTGGCAAATCCACCGCCATCTCGCCCAAGACACCGACGAGCGGCTGCAAATCGTCCGCAACGCGCCCAAGCGCATCCTGCTTGTCGGCGCGGACGCGGACATCAGCCGCAGCCTGCTTGCCGCGCGTTATCCGAACGCGGTATTCGAAGAATACGACCCGCGCGCCGATTTCCTCCAAACCGCCGCAGCCGCGCGCAAAAGCGGTTTTTGGCAAAAACTTACCGGCAAAATCGTCCCGCAACACTGCCAAGCTCTGACCGACCCGCTGCCCGAAGCCTCTGCCGATATGTTGTGGGCGAACCTCAGCCTGCCCGCGCGGGCGAAATCCTGCCCGTATTGAAAAAAACTGGGCAAACGCTTTGAAAACAGACGGATTATTATTCTTCACCCATTTCGGCCGCGACAGCCTGACCGAACTGACAGGCCGTCTGAAAGACGCGGGGATAGCGTGTGAAACGCCGACCTTAATCGATATGCACGACCTCGGCGACATAGCTTGCCGACAACGGTTTCTACGACCCCGTCACCGATACCGCCAAGCTCGAATTGAGCTACCGCAAGGCGGCGACGTTCCGGCAGGACATGGAAACCCGGGTTTGCGGGATGCGTTGAAATTCAGCGATGCCCAAGCGGCTGAAGCGTTTGTGGATAAGATTTTTGAAACCGAAGGCGGTCTGAACATCACGCTCGAGACCGTTTACGGCCATGCCGTGAAGAAACTGGTGTTGCCACAGGGGAAAATGTGGTGCGCTTTTTCTTCCGAAAGGGCAGGGGTAAAACACAAACCGTCAAACAAACGCAACTTCCGATGAGCCAAAAAGCAGAGGCCGTCTGAAAACTTGGTTTCAGACGGCCTCTGCCGTTTGCCGGAATCGGGTTTCCCATCCGACACCCTAATCCTGCTTTATTCGCCGTAATAAGCTTTTGGTCAGAATTTCTTCCATGTCGGCGACCAGTGCCAGACGCGGGTTAGCTGGGGTGCATTGGTCTTCGAAGGACAGCAGTGCCAGTTCTTTGCGGCCGTCGATGAAGGTTTTTCGTCGAGGCCTTGTTCTTTGAACGACATTTTGATGCCGACATTGACCGCCAGTTCGTGACAGGCGCGGGCGAAGGATTCTACGCCTTCGGCAGGGGTGGCGCACGGCAGGCCTAAGGTACGGGCGATTTCCTGATATTTCAGGTCGGCTTTGTAGTAGTTGTACTTCGGCCAGGGTGGCGGTTTTCTGCGGGCGCGTGCCGTTGTAGCGGATGACGTGCGGCAGCAGGGATGGCGTTAGCGCGGCCGTGCGGAACGTGGTATTTGCCGCCGATTTTGTGCGCCATCGAGTGGTTGATGCCGAGGAATGCGTTGGAGAACGCCATGCCTGCGATGGTGGAGGCGTTGTGCATGTGTTCGCGTGCTTCGGGGTCGGACGCGCCGTGTTTGTAGGAGCGTTCGAGTGTTGGAACACGAGCTTGATGGCTTGCAGGGGCGAGACCGTCGGTAAAGTCGTTGGCAAGCACGGAAACGTATGCTTCTACGGCGTGGGTCAGTACGTCCAGACCGGTGTCGGCGGTTACGCCGGCAGGGGACGGTCATGGTAAAACGCGGGATCGACGATGGCGATGGTCGGGGGTCAGCGAGTAGTCGGCGATGGGGTATTTTTGTCACCGTCGCTGATGACGGTAAACGGCGTGACTTCGGAGCCGGTGCCCGATGTGGTGGGGATACCGATGAATTTGGCTTTTGCGACCCAATTCGGGGAAGCGGAAGGCGCGTTTGCGGATGTCCATGAATTTTTTTGGACGAGGTCTTCAAAAATCAACTTGGGGCTGTTCGTAGAAGAGCCACATGGCTTTTTGCCGCGTCCATCGGCGAGCCGCCGCCTAGTGCGATGATGGTGTCAGGCTGGAAGCTGCGCATCAGATCCGTGCCTTTATAGACGGTTTGCACGCTCGGATCGGCTTCGACATCGGTGAAAAAGCTGGATGGTTACTTTGTTTTTGCGTTGGGTGGAGCTGGTGGGTCACTTTATCGACGAAGCCCAAATCGACCATCGAACGGTCGGTCACAATCATGACTTTTTCGCAGTCTTTCATGTCTTGCAGATATTGGATGGAATCGCGCTCGAAATAGATTTTGGCGGGTACTTTGAACCATTGCATGTTGTTTCTCCGACGGCCTACTTTTTGATGTTTAACAGGGTTGACTGCGCTGACGTTGCCGCCGACGGAGTTTTTTTGCCGTAAGAGCCGCAGCCCAAGGTCAGGGGACGGCAGGGAAGGCGTTGTAAACGTCGCCGATGCCGCCGAAGGTGGAGGCGAGTTCCAAAATCACGCGTAAGGCTTTTGACGCGGGTGCCGAAGGTTTTTGCCAATTCTTGATCAGCGGTATGGATGGCGGCGGAGTGTCCCAAAGCCGTCGAAGGCGACCATCTGTTCGGCGAACTGCAAGCCTTGTTCGGTGGAGTCTGCTTTGAGCATCGCCAGTACGGGCGAGAGTTTTTCACGGGTCAGCGGCTCGTTGGGGCCGACTTCGCGGCATTCGGCGATGATGATGTTGGTTTTTCGGGGACTTTAAACCCTGCCTGTTCGGCAATCCACGCCGCCGGTTTGCCCACAACGGCGGGAATTGAGTTTTGCGCCGCCGCAGTTGGCGCAGTTTGCCGTAACGCCGAAGATGAAGTCTTCGAGCATGGCTTTTTCTTTTTGTTGGCGAAGTACACGCCATAGGATTTGAACTCTTCAACCAGCTCTTTTATAAATCTCTTTGTCAGCGATGACGGCTTGTTCGCTGGCGCAAATCATGCCGTTGTCGAACGCTTTGGACATCACGATGTCGTGTGCCGCCTGCTGGATGTTTGCCGTTTTTCGACATAGGCAGGCACGTTGCCCGCCCCGACGCCGAGCGCGGGTTTGCCGCAGGAATAAGCGGCTTCTACCATCGCATTGCCGCCGGTCGCCAAAATCGTCGCCACGCCCGGATGCTTCATCAGCGCGGAAGTGCCTTCCATAGACGGTTTTTCAATCCACTGGATGCAGTTTTTCCGGCGCGCCGGCGGCAATCGCGGCATCGCGCACGATTTGGGCGGCGTGGGCGGAACACTGCTGGGCGGAAGGGTGGAACGAGAAAATAATCGGATTGCGGGTTTTCAGCGCAATCAGGGATTTGAAAAATGGTGGTGGAAGTCGGATTGGTGGTCGGCACGATACCGCAGACGACTCCGACCGGATCGGCGATTTCGGTAATGCCGGTTACATCGTCTTCACTGATGACGCCGACGGTTTTCCGAAATCGCGCAGGCGGCGTATCACATTTTCGCAGGCAAACAGGTTTTTGGTTGCCTTATCCTCAAACACACCGCGTCCGGTTTCCTCCACGGCGTGCATGGCGAGTGCGCCGTGTTTGTCCAGCGCGGCAATCGAGATTTGGCGACAATATAGTCGATTTGCTCCTGATTCAGCGCGCGGAATTCTTCCAGAGCCTGCAAACCTCTTTTCAACCAGCCCGTTGACTTCGGCAACGGCAGGACTGACGGCATGTTCGGCGGGTGCGTTCATGATGTATCTCCTTGAAGATAGGGTAATAACAGAATTAATAAATTTTCACTACCATAACTATAAGTAATTTTGTTACTTTCATCTTTGACGTATATCACACACCATGCTTATTGTTTTCAGACGGCCTATTATTTGATTTTCTATTTTTCAAACACATTGAAATAAAGGATTTTTAGCTAAATAAAAATGACCCGGAGCAAACTGTCCGGTTTCGTACCATCCATTACCGAACGACAGGCCCTCGTTTGAGATTGAAATAAAAACAGGCTGCTTGATGTATCAAAATTACAAAATACGGCAAACCATGGCAAAAGGCCGTCTGAAAAACTGTATGTTTCAGACGGCCTTTTGCTATTCAAATCCTAGGACAAACTAAATATTTCAGAACGGAACGGATTTTGGGTTCAGAAAAACAAACAAGCATAAAAATCCGATGCTGCTTCGCTGCCAGTCCGCCCTACCCTATCCTTTTTAAACGGCGGCAGGCTGGCTAATAATTGTTGGCCGTACCGCTGCGTTTTTTGACGCGGTTGTCGAGGATGGTCACGCGGCCGTAGTCTTGTTCGGTGCGGATGAGGCGGCCGACGGCTTGGATGAGTTTGATGCCGGCTTCGGGGACGGTGATTTCGATGAAAGGGTTGCCGCCGCGCTGTTCTATCCAGCGGTTTTGGGTTTTTCGATGGGGTTGTCGGGCATGGCGAAGGGGAGCTTGGCGATGATAACTTGCACGCAGGCGGTGCCGGGCAGGTCGAGTCCTTCGGCGAAGCTGTCGAGTCCGAAGATGATGCTGGCTTTTGCCTTCTTCTATGGCTTGGTGGTGTTTTTGCAGGAGGACGGCTTTGGGCAATTCGCCTTGTACGAGCAAGAGCGGCAGGTAATCTTCGGGCAGGCGCAGGGCGACATCCTGCATTTGTTTGCGCGAGGAAAAACAGGACGAGCGTGCCGATGGCTTCGGTGGGCGAAATGAGCTTGGGCAGCCATTCGACGATGGCGGCGGTATGCGCGGCGGGGTCTTTGGGACTGGCGTGCACGGGCGGGATGTAGAGTTCACCTTGCGCGTCGAAATCAAACGGGCTTTCTAGGGCGAGGGTGGTGGTTTCGGGCAGCCATTGCAGTCCGGTTTGCCGCAGGATCAGGTTGAAGCTGCCCAAGGATTGCAGGGGTGGCGGAGGTCAACACTGCGCCTGCCGCGCGCCGCCACAGGCTGTTGGCGAGGTGGGACGCGCTGCTGATGGGGCTGGCGTTGAAAATGTAGTCGTTTTTGTCGTCGGCGCGGCGGGTTATCCATTTCGCCAGCGGTTCTTCGCCCTCGAGTGGGACGGTGGAGAGCAAGTCCCATGTGGCGGTAATTTGTTCGATGCGGGCGCGGAATACGCCGAATTCGGTACTCAGGCGGTCGATTTGCGCGCTGTTTTGGTCTTTGTCGCGGCGGGCGGCGGACAATGCGTCGTTGAGACTGTTGATGTGTTTGTAGAGGCTGCGGGCGGCGATGGCGGTGTTGGAAACGGTGGTTTCGAGGCCTTCGGGGATTTTGCCGTCTTCCCACAGCCAAGTCGGTTCGCTGTTTGTCCGTCTGTCGTTTTCAGACGACCCCAAGCCCAAAGACGGCTCTTCGGCGAGGTGGAACTGCCATTCGTGCAGGCTTTCGAGCAGCGCGGCGGCAGCTTCGTCGGCAAGGTTCGCCAACTCGCCTTTGTCGGTGAGTGCGGCAATTTTGCCGGTAACCTGCGGCAGTTTTTCCAACGCCCACACCGCTTGGTTCCACGAATGCTCGGCGGCAAACTGGCTGAGTGCTTTTTGGGCAGATGGTGCGCTTCGTCGATGCAGTAGAAGCTGTTTTCAGGGTCGGGCAAAATTACGCCGCCGCCCATGCTGATGTCGACCATCAGCAAATCGTGGTTAGTTACGACGACATCGACGGTTTCCAGCGTGTCGCGGGCAAGGTAAAACGGGCATTCCGGGGCGGTTGGGGCAGGCGGCTTTTGAGGCAGCCGTAGTTGTCGTTGTTCACCTTCATCCAGATAGTGTCGTCGATTTTTTTCCGGCCAAGTGTCGCGGTCGCCGTTAAACCGCCGGGCGGAAAAATTCGTCGGCGATGTCGCGCAGCAGCTTTCAATTCTTCGGGCTTGGGTTTGCTGTCCCACAACACAGCGGGGGCTTCGAAGCCGAGCAGGTTTTGCTGAGCGTTGCTTTTGCGTGAGTTGGTAGAGTTTGTAGGGCAGAGATAGCGGCCGCGCCCTTTGGCAAGCGCGAAGGTCAGTTCCAAGCCGCTTTTTCAACTAAAAACGGCAGATCGCGGTCAACCAACTGCTCCTGCAAGGCAACCGTCGCGCTGCTCACAATCAGCCGCTTGCCGCGCGTTTGCGCCATAATGCCGCCCGCCAGCAGGTAGGCAAGCGATTTGCCCACGCCGGTCGGCCCTTCGATCACGGCAATGCTCTCGCCCTCGCGCTTGGGCGGCTCGCCGCCTTCTTCGCGCGTCAAAGTCCGCGAAAAAGCGTTGGCAACCGCCGCAATCATTTCCCGCTGCGAAGCGCGCGGACGGAAACCGGGCAGGTTTTTGCCGATATTTTTGGTAATGGTCGCGGATGGCGTTTTTCAAATCGGTGAGCATCGAGGTCGTCTGAAAAGTGCAGGGTTGACATGGTGGAAAGTGCCATTTTAGCATTTTCGGATGCGTATCCGACAGCCATAAATAAAAGACTGAAAAACATAATTTGTTTGAAAAAGGCCGTCTGAAAACCCTACTTCATCGGTTTCAGACGGCCTATATTTATATTAGCCAAAACGTTTTATCTGCCAGATTCTGTCGCCACAATGCCAATATTTCCTTACCGTATTTCGCTACTTTTTCTCCGTCCATACCATGAATAGCAGCTAACTCTTCAAACATCACTGGCTGTTTGGCTGCAATCGCGCGCAAAGTGATTTTACTGAAAAATCTTGTACTCCGGCTCGCCTTCCCGTTTCGCAATATCGGCACACCATTGCAGCAAGCGGCGCATGAGCAGCCTTTTATTCCATGCTTTCGTATCAAGGCCGTCTGAAAACGGGCGGCACACGGCCAATATGTTTGCACCATAGCGGCCGATACGTACTTCGCCCAAAACCATAAATACCCTGCAAATCTGCTTCTATTTCAGGTGTATTGCGTACCAAATCCTGTAGACTATCGTCGGAGCAGATCGAGTGCGGAGTAGTATTTTCCATCTGCGCCTGTTTTTTTCGCGCCATTGCAGCAAAAGCCTGTTGTAGCTGCTGTTCACGCTCATCAAGTTCGTCCAATACGGCTTCACAATTTTCAGACGGCCTGTCGTCCGATTGGTTGGCTGCCTCGCATACGTTCAAAAATTTCCAAACCGAATTTACTGATTTTGGCTTCGCCCAAACCGTAAATTTCATGTAGCTCTTCCACCGTTTGCGGCATCTTTTTCAACAATGTCGCGCAAAGTTTTATCGCCGCACACCACATAAGCCGGTACTTCGTCCGCCTTTGCCTTTTTGCTGTCGCCAGCTTCGCAATGCTTGCCACAGGCGCTCTTCGCGTTCGGTACGTAACCATTCTTCTTTAGGTTTCTGCGTCGCCGCTTTTTTTCGCGTTTAAGCTGGCCTAAACCACACTTCCGACCCACCTTTCAAAACCTGTTTGGCATTTTCAGTCAGTTGCAGCGATTGATGCAGCAAGGATTAACGGTCAAATAACCTGCGCTGATACATTGGCGGATGACGCTGCGCCATTCTTTATCGCTCAAATCGCCGCCTATACCGTAAGTGGACAATTCGTGATGCCGGTTGCGCCGTATCCAATCGTCACTTTTTGCCGCGTAATACGTTAATAACATAACCGGCGGCATAACGCTGGCCGACGCGGTATACACAACTCAAAAGTTTTTGTAGCCAATACCGTGCCGTTAAAACGGACGGGCGGATGCAGACAGTTGTCGCAATGGCCACAAGGCTGTGAATTCTCACCGAAGTGCCTGAGCAGCAAAACCCGCCGACAATCCGCCGTTTCACATACGGACAACATAGCGTCAAGCTTTTTGCATTTCTATCTGTCTTTGCGTTTCGTCAGTCTGACCTTCGGCAATGCGTTCGCGCAACAAAACCCAATCGTTAAGGCCGTAGCACAACCAACTTGCGGCAGGGCAATCCGTCACGTCCGGCGCGACCTGATTCTTGATAGAAATGTTCGATGCTCTGCGGCATATCGAGATGGGCGACAAAACGCACATCAGGGTTTGTCTATACCCATGCCGAAAGCGACGGTAGCCACAACAATAATATTGTCTTCATGCGTAAATTTGCGCTGGTTGGTTTCGCGCATTTCCATACTCAATCCGGCATGATAGGGATGGCGTCCAAACCGTTTTCGCATAAAAATCCGGGTTACATCTTCCACTTTTTCCGGCTCAAACAATATACAATGCCGCTCTGACCACCCATTTGTTTTTGGATAAAGTCTAGGAGTTGTTTTTACCGTTGTTTTTCGATAACCTGATAATAAATATTCGGGCGGTCGAAACTGGAAATATATTCGGGCGCATTTTCCAGACACAGATGATGTTTGATGTCCGCCCGTGTTGCCGCATCAGCGGTCGCGGTCAGTGCGATGCGGGGAATTTGCGGATAACATTGAGCCCAACATGCCTAGCTGTTGGTATTCAGGGCGGAAGTCATGCCCCATTGACTGACACAATGGGCTTCATCAATGGCAAACAGGCTGATCGTTTGCTGATCAAGAAACCGCAGGAAACGGTCGCTGACTAAACGCTCGGGCGCGACATAAAGCAGTTTCAGACGGCCTTGTGCCAATTTTTCCGCCACTTCACGCGCTTCTTCGGCGGTAGTACCGCTATGGACACTGCAGCTTCGATTCCCGCCGCATGTAAACCGGCGACTTGGTCATTCATTAAAGCAATCAGCGGCGATACAACGATAGCCACTCCTTCACGCATCAGGGCAGGAATCTGGTAACAAAGCGATTTACCACCACCGGTCGGCATCAGCACCAACAGGCTTTCTCCCTGGCCAAAGTGTTGACTACGGCCTCCTGATTGCCGCGAAATTCGGGATAACCGAATACTTCGTGCAAAATCTGTTTGGCCGTCGGCGTGGTCATGGAATGTCTGTCCCGAAAGTAATAATGATTGGAAGTGTTATTTTAGCGTTTTTAGACATGCTTTGCATGGATCGGAACATCTGAAAGGGTAAGCTTTGCAAAGCCGATTTACTTTAGACAGCGGTATTAACGGATAATACGCGAAATTATTTTTTTATAAGGATGATACAAAAATGCAGATTTTGCGTTTGGCCGCACTCACGCTGCCCGCCATACTGTTGGCGTCCTGTGCTTCTTCCGGTCCTTCCGTCAGCGGCGATTGGGAAAGCATCGGCACCATTTCCAACGGCAATATCAAAGTTACATTAGACAAAAACAGCATCAAGAAAACGGCGTTCTGGCTACTTTCCGCGATAAAAAGTCGTCTCTAAAATGAGTGAGGAAAAGTTTTTCAAATACGCCTAAATATAAAACGGCCATCGGAGAATGGGAAGTTCACTGCACCAATAAAACCTACCGCCTGACGGCTTTGCAGCTCTTGAGACGAACGCGGGCAGACTATTTCTAATCAGAAATATACTGCGGTCAGCGTGCGTCCTATGAGCGTAATGAACAGCACCATCATTGAAAAACAGTTTGAAACTGTTTGCGGCAAAAAGTTGTAGCAGTTTAATTTATCTAAGAAGAGGCCGTCTGAAACCCATGTCATAAGGTTTCAGACGGCCTCTTTCTTAAATCATAGTTACGGTTTACCTTAAACGGATGCCCGTTTCTCCGTCAATAATCTGACTTGGTTTTTCTTGCCCTCCGATTAAACCGCTTACCACCCACACTTTCCTGCCAAATTGCCGCCGGACCTCGCGCTCGGTTTTACATGGCCGTTTGCCGGCACGGTTGCACGACGTTGACACCAACGGTGTTCCCAGTACTCACACAACCTCCGCGCACCTTGATGGGCGGGAACGCGCACAGCCAGTTTATTCCTTCCCTTCCTCTCAGTAAAGGCAGTATTCCAGCCCGAGAGGGGAGCAAAAAAGTTTTCGGTGCCGGCCATTCTCGTTCCAACATAAAAATTGTTTTTTCAGACGGCCTTTCCAATAGCGGCTGTAATTGTTCCAAACGGCTGCCGATAACAATCACTACCTTTATCCTGCGGCCGTTTTTTTCAAACTAACCATCCGACTTAGTGCTCTGGGAAAAGTTGGAATGCAGCCTAACCCATAGCAAGACTCGGTCGGATATGCAACCAATCCGCCCCGTTTAAGGTGGATTTTCAATTTGCACCGCGCCGATGCAGTAAGTATTCGTGGAAACAACATAATGGAATGGTTTGAAGGCCGTCTGAAAAAATTCAGACGGCCTCTCTATCTTTAAAAATGATTAACGGTTGATGGCTTTATCCGCAATATCTTTACGATACTGCATTCCATCAAAAACTGATTTTGTACTGCCTGATAAGCCTTGGTTTTGGCAGCAGCCACATTATCGCCCAAACCGACGACACACAATACTCGGCCGCCGTTGGTTTACAACTTTACCGTTTTTCGTTTAAAAGCAGTGCCGGCATGAAAACACTTTTTCCAATTTGGTCTGCTTCGTCCAAACCGGTAATAATGTCGCCTTTTTAGGCGTATCAGGGTAATTCTCGGCTGCCAATACCACGCCGACCGCAGTCTGAGGATTCCATTCCGCAATGGTACTATTCAGTTTGCCGTCTATTGCAGCTTCCAGCAAATCAACCAAGTCGCTATTCAAACGGCTCATAATCGGTTGAGTTTCAGGATCGCCGAAACGGCAATTAAATTCAACCGTATATGGTGCTCCGGTTTTATCGATCATCAAACCGGCATACAGAAAACCGGTAAATTTATGGCCTTCCGCCTTCATACCATTGACTGTAGGCAAGATAATCTCGTTCATAGCACGTTCGTATACACCTGACGTTACCACTGGTGCCGGACTGTACGCACCCATACCACCCGTATTCGGACCACAATCATCATCCAGCAAACGTTTGTGGTCTTGACTGGTCGCCATTGGCAATACATTGTCACCGTCCACCATCACAATGAAGCTGGCCTCTTCTCCTTGCAGAAAATCTTCAATAACCACTCTTGCGCCCGCATTGCCCATTTTGTTACCCAGCAACATATCGTCAATCGCAACATGTGCCTCATGCAAAGTAGCGGCCACAACCACTCCCTTACCCGCTGCCAAGCCGTCTGCTTTAATAACGATCGGTGCACCTTTCTGATTTACATATTCATGTGCCTTTTTCCGCATTTTCAAAAGTCTGATATTGCGCGGTAGGAATACCGTATTTTTCATAAATGCTTTGGCAAAATCTTTCGAACTTTCCAACTGGGCCGCATACTGGGTGGGACCGAAAGCCTTTAAACCTTCAGCACGAAAATCATCCACAATACCGGCGGCCAACGGCGCTTCCGGAGCCTACTGATGTAAAAGCAATATGTTTCTTTTACAGAAATCAATCAGGTCGGCATGAGCTGTTAAAGTCAGATTTTTCAATTTAGAGCTCAATCGATGTACCGGCATTACCAGGCGCAACGAAAACGGTTTCTACTTTTGGGGATTGTGCCAATTTCCAAGCCAGTGCATGTTCGCGACCACCGCTGCCGACAACGAGTAATTTCATGCCTTCTCCTTGATAAATAAAGTTTTTAAATTGGACGATTATAGCCCAATTAACTTTAATTGAGACAGGTTTATATCTGTATTCGACAATATAATGGACTGTCTGAAAACATATTAATAAATAAACTCAGACGGCCTCTATAGATAAGGATTTTCAGTATAAATTTCGATATTGCGAGTATTCCCCCATGCCGTAATACATAACGTATAACAGGCCAGGAAGTCGGACAGTTAATCTGCAATCCAACTGCAAATCTTGCTCGATATATTGCCCTGATTTTGTTTGGTAATTCTGATAGCTTCATTAAGATGGGATATTTTGCAACGCAACCATACCGTTTTTCAACATCAATCACTTCCGCAACGGTCAAAGCCTCCGCTGCCGCCGTTTTATAAAGCATGATCGAAAACCCGGCACACCTAATAATGTACCGCCGAAATACCGTACAACAATCACCAATACATCCGTTAGACCCGCTGAATCAATCTGCCCTAAAATCGGACGCCCTGCACTGCCCGCTGGTTCTCCGTCATCATTATGCACAGGTGCGTACCATCAACACCCAAACGATATGCGTAACACCAGTGCCTTGCTTTATGGTGTTCTTCTGAGAATTGAAACGTACTGTTTAACTTCTTCTAATGTCTCGAATAGGATACGCAACGCAATAAAACGGCTTCTTTATCCTAAATTCGGCTTGAGTAGTTGAAGCAATGGTCTTGTAAGTAGCTATTATCCATTTATTTCACCAACGATTCAGACGGCCTTAATAAGATTACTAAGAAGCTGTCTGAAAAAGCGTTTCACGAAACAGGCATCAGCTTTTTAAGGCATCAACCAGTTGCGGAACTATTTCAAACAAATCTCCAACCAACCCATAATCCGCTACATTAAAAATAGGTGCATCGGCATCTTTATTGATGGCAACAATAACTTTACTATCCTGCATACCTGCAACATGCTGTATTGCACCTGAAATACCCACCGCAATATACAACTGAGGAGCAACAACTTTACCGGTTTGTCCAACTTGTATATCGTTTGGCGCATATTCCAAATCAACTGCTGCACGTGATGCACCGATTGCCGCATTTAATATATCGGCACAACGGCGTCAAAACAGAATTAAAAGTTTTTCGGCACTACCTAATGCACGTCCGCCCGATACAACAACTTTCAGCTTGAGTCAGTTCCGGTCTATCAGATTGAGACAAAATTTGCAGTGATACAAAAACGGCTTAAATTTTGTGCCGGAATAGCATCAATTTTTACAATTTCTGCATTGTTTCCAACAAGAGCCGCAGCATTAAAAGCCGTTGCACGGAAAGTCAATACTACTTTCTCAGATTGACTTTGTACCGTTTTCAAACGCATTACCGGCATAAATAGGCCGTACAAAAAGTATTTGCATCCACCACTCAGTTAAATCAGAAATCTGCGGTATATCCAATAAAGCAGCTATACATGTGGCATCAGATTTTTACCGAAAGCAGTTGCAGTAGCGGCAATATAGCGATAATCACCAGCTAATTTAACGGCTAGCGGTGCCAATTCTTCTGCCAAACCCTCTACATAATGAGATGCATCCGACACCAATATTTTGCTAATACCTTGTACACTGTCTGGCTGTTTGCAACAACGAAGTAGTATCTTTCCCTGCTACCAACAAATGAACTTCACCCAATTTGGCAGAAGCAGCAACTGCATGAAGTGTAGCAGGATTTAACTGCTGGTTATTGTGTTCGGCAATAATCAATACACTCATTTTCCTCTCCTCCATTAAATCACTTTAGCTTCATTTCTCAATTTATCAGCCAATTCGGTAACGCTGCCGACTTTTTATACCTGCTCGACGTTCTCTGGGTTCAGCTACTTTAATCGTACGAATAAGGGGGACAATACTAATGCCTAACTCCTCAGGACTTAATTTTTCCAATGGTTTTTCTTTGCCTGCATGATATTAGGCAACTCTTTACAAAACGCTGGCTCATTTAAACGTAAATCCGCACTAATTACCGCAGGCAATTTCAGAGCAAGCGTTTCTTCACCGCCATCAATCTCGCGTGTTACCAAAACTTCATCAGCATTAAGTTCTATTTTGGAAGCAAACGTACCTTGGGCTGCATTCAATAGGGCAGACAACATTTGTGCTGTTTGATTTTGCATCATCATCAATCGCCTGTTTACCTAACAGCAAAAATCTGCGGATTTTCCTTATCTGCCAATGCTTTTAACAATTTGGCAACCGTCACGGCTCCAATTTTTATCGGTTTCTAATATGTACCGCACGGTCAGCTTCCCATAGCTAAAGCCGTACGTAATGTTTCTTCACATTTTTATTACCTAAAGACACGGCACAATTTCATTAACCTTACCGGCTTCTTTTCAAAACGAACCGCTTCTTCCACTGCAACTTCATCAAACGGATTCATTGACATTTTGACATTATCGATGTCTACATCTGACCCATCCGCCTTGACGCGTACTTTAACGTTATAATCTACTACGCGTTTTACTGCGACCAATGCTTTTCACAAATTCTCCTTTAAAGGATTTGAATTCAGTCTTCACCGACAATTTTTCAATCAGTCTCAATATTTTCAGCCGATTTTGACTTTGTAGTTCTCAAATCAAACTTCTGGCAGCTACACAATCTGTAAATACCTGATAAACTTCTTTGATAAAGGAATTTGTCCCATTCCGCCTAAATTTTTGCCCAATCAGAAACCTGCACCTGGTTTTTATCGATCAGTATCAGTATAAATACCGACTACAGGTTTATCCAATGACAGCCAAATGTAACAAACCAGTATCCACACCAATGACACCCGACAGATTGCTCTAACAGAGAAGCAGCCTGTAACAAATTCATCTTATCGCATACAACGGCAAACGGAAGTTCTGCAGCAATTACTTGTGCACGCTGTTTTTCTATATTGTTACCCCACGGCAGATAAATAGAATAGCCACTATCGTTGTGTAGCTTAGTCAGCGTATCCAACCAATTTTCAACAGGCCACAATTTACTGTCTCTACTGGTAGCATGCAAGGCGACATAATAAGGTGTTTTAAATTCTTCAGACGGCCTTCTGGTTGAACAGATAAACCGAATCGTTGAAGTTGCGGTATTTGATAATTAAACACTTGAGCGAACACTCACGATTACGCGCATACTGCGTTCTTACCTTTCAGGACATTAAACGTTTGGCCGTACGCCAGTGCGGCCAATCTCTCACGGGAACTGTTTTTATCCAAACCTTTAACTTGTGCATCAGCCATTCTTGCAAATAAAGCACTTTTTATGAGCCCCTGGCTATCCAATACAAAATCAAACTTTTCCTGCCGTAACCCTTTTTTCAGACGGCCTATCTCGTGCCACAAGCCTCGATTTAAACAACTGCTTGCGCCATTTTCTCCAACGCATTTTCATGTATCTTCTTCTACAAACGGATGCAATCGGAGCAATATCTCGCAAACCCGCTTCGTCTATCCAACGTGAAACCGGAACGTCCGGGCGTAAACGGGATAAATCTTCAACAGCAGGAAGCGTGCTGAACTAAATCTCCCATACTAGAGCATCGGACAAGCAGTATTTTCATAAAAACCTGATGTTTCACGTGAAATATAACTTATTGATTATTAATGTAATTATATATTTTCTCAGTATTCTTTCGAAATAACTGTAACCGGCATCAGAGACATTTCTTTCCAAGCAGCATTAACTGTATCCGGAGTAATACCACGACATGCGGCCGCATTAACGATGACCTTCCACTTTCCACCTTTTAAGCAACTGACACTGTTGTTTTCACACACAATCTGTTGCCAGACCTCCGACAATAATCGTGTATCCGCACCTTTGCATTTCAAACGTATCTGCTAAGCAAACCCGTACTTAATTTTTCTTCTATATCGTGAAAACATGCGCCATAAGGATGCAGTTCGACCATACACCTTTCCACACACACAGTCATATTCTTTAGTCTGAGGTGGCCCATCCCAGTAATTCATATAACCGTGCACCTTACTATTGCATGAGAGATACCCATGTCAAATCGGCATCGTTCAATCCAGTCGGTTTCAACATATCCGCCGGATTTTCTACCAACCATTTAGGCTGGAAGGACTGTGCGCATCTTTTGGTCATATAATCACGCAAATCGAAGCCAATTTAGCCCAGTGCATTCAATTCTTCAACAATCAGATTCCCTTCCATTGTCGGTAAATTCCAAGCCGGACACAGGGGAGAAAAATGTTTTCTGAGCGTCTGCATCTATTGGAAACAATCATATCAGCACATCCGAAACAAACGGCTTTCATTATAGCAAATCACCATAGGAAAGGGCGGCAAAGTCGCTACGGATACCGTGGATAAGGATTTGTTTTACTGGAATCTCACACTGCATGCGGCATACCATCGAGGCCATCGCCACCGTACATTCTCCTCATAAACAAAAATTCGGCATTGCCCGCCAACCCGGATTAGTACCGGCAGCAGAAGTATGTAATCGAATTAAATTCCAAATTTACTGCCGACAGCGTACGCGTGGATTAGAATCCTTCTTGAATATGTGTGATAAGCTTTTATTTTCCACTCAGTTATCGAAAGAAGGGTTGGTCGCTGCTGGTGCGCGTCCGCCACGTTTATAGGCGGGAAGGCAGAAAATGGGCGTATCGGCTCACGCGCAGCCCGCACCGGCCGAACCATATGGGCTTATCGCTATTGAAAACTGAACGGATGGAAACCGGACGGCCGGTCAAAATCTACGTGACAGCGGAGCGGATTTGCTGGACGGCTACCTGCAACGGATATCAAACCCCATATTCTTCTTCATCAGAGTCCAAAACTCCGATGCTCGCAGCGGGTTTGCAACGGAAAAGTCGAACAACCTGCAATCGAATGGGCAGAAAATTTGCGGTAAAGAATTATCCGATAAAGAACGCGAAATCATCAGTCGTGCGCATTGCGCGCAAGACCCACGTCCGGCTTATCAAAATATTCCCGAGTAGAATTTATTATGTAATGAACATTTAGATTATGAAGTAAAATTTCAGATTCGGAATAAAACCGCCTTTATCATCAGCACCGATATCCACCAAAAACCATAATACAGTTTGAACTAGAAAAGGCCGTCTGAAAACCCGTATTTTAAGTTTTCAGACGGCTCTCAATTATCCACAACTAAAAACAAACAGATTTTAGTCGCAAAATATTTCAGCAGTGCGAAACCAACTGGCAGGTATAAGACATTTCATCATCATACCAAGCCAAGCAGTTTTGACCATAACCGTTTGTCGCCTACGTTTATCACGCCGCGCGTGTTTGAGTAGCGTCAAACAAAGAACCTTCTTCCAGCGGCCGATTACGTCGGAAGAAACCAACCGTTCTTCGGTATAACCGTAAGATTCGCTAACGGCCGCTCATCATCGCCGCATTGATCTCTTCTTTGGTAACGGGGCGTTCCAGTACGGATACCACCCGGTCAGCGAACCGGTAGCCACCGGCATCGCGCTGCGGAACCGTCCAATTTGGCCGTTCAATCTCAGGGATAACCAAACCAATCGGCTTTGGCAGCGCCGGTACTGTTCGGGCACAATATTCAGCGAAGCGGCACGTGCTGACGCAAATCGCCTTTGCGGTGTGGAGCATCCAGCATTTTGGTCGCCGGTAAAGGCGTGAATGGTTGTCATCAAACCTTCGACGATACCGAATTCGCGCTGCACACCGCAGCCACCGGCGCCAAGCAGTTGGTGGTGCAGCAGCGCCGAAATCACGGTTCTCGCCACCGTCCAACGTATTTTTGGTCTCACACCGTATACAATCGTTTTCACGTCATTACTGCCAGGAGCAGAAATCACTCACCCTTGCGTGCGCCTGCGCGGATAAGGGCTTCGGGCTTTGGTTTTGCTGGTGAAGAAACCGTACATTCCAATACCACATCGACACCTGCAGTTCGCCCCAAGGCAGTTCCTCCGGATTAGTTTGGCAAATACTGATTTGCTTTTCACATCTCACAACAATCGCAGCTTCTTTTCAATTCGACGGCGCCTCTGAACGACCTTGGGTGCTGCTGTCGTATTTGGAACAAGTGCAGCAAACATTTTCTGCCGGCGTCAAATCATTCTGCAGCGACAACTTCTGATACCTTCTGGTATGCGATTTGGGCGTAAGGCCAGATCGCCGTCCGATACGGCCGGAAGCCGTTTAATTGCAACTTTAATGCTCATTTGTATTCTCCCAAGGTTTAGAAGGGAGAATATTTTCAGTCCATTGTAGCCTGAAATAAAACTACTACCTAGTATTACATTGATTCCTTACCGGTTTCCGTTTGATTGAAAACTTTAAAAGGAGGCCGTTCTGAAAAGATAAGCCGGTTTATATTTTTAAATTTTGAAATAAATATTGGTGATTTGACAACTAGGACGCATTTGTGGGATAACGAAACATTATTTTTATATAAACAAAAAGATATATTACCAGTAAAGGAGTAGTGCAACTCCCCATTTTCCGTGTGAAGTGCAATTCTGGGATAACTTTGCATTGAGACAAAAATCTGTGGATAACACCAAGTTTATCTATACATGTAAATCCTTTAATTTCTTTTCAGGCGGCCTATTATTTGATTCGGCTGATGATAAGTAAATTCTATGAAAAATAATAGATGATTGGTTCCAATTTATCGTATTATCCGCACATAAACTATTGAAAGAAGCAAAATATGCTGCAAAAGAACCCTCGCTACCATCCATCAACGTAACCTCCGGCGTCGGCCTGCATTCGCTGTAGAACGGGTCGCGCCATCTCCATCCCGCGGCAGAAAAGCACAGCGGCATTGGCTTTCCACCGCACGATTTAAGCGGGTGGTACACGCGGCGAAATTATCCGGCTGAGTCCGTATCTCGATTAACGATACACGCCTGTCATCCACCGTTGTAACCGGAAGATCGGCGTCCGCGTCGGCACCATCGAACACATCATGTCCGCATTGTCGGCCTACGGTGGAGATAACCGCCTCATCGAATTGAACGCACCCTGAAATTCCGATTATGGACGGCTCCAGCCTGCCGTTCATTTATCTTTTGCAAGACGCGGGAATCATCGACCAAAAGGCGCAGAAACGGTTTTTGAAAATCCTCAAACCCGTAGAAATCAAAGAAACCGGCAAAGTGGGTGCGTTTCTACCCTTACGACGGCTTCAAAGTAACGCTGACCATTGAATTCGACCATCCCGTGTTCAACCGCAGTGCGCCGACGTTTGAAATCGACTTCGCCGGAAAATCCCTATATCGACGAAATCGCCCGCGCCCGCACCTTTCGGTTTTATGCAGGAAGTCGAACTCGATGCGCGCCCACAATCTCGGTTTGGGCGGCAACCTGAGCAACGCTATCGTCATGACGACACCGACGTTCTGGAATCCGGAAGGCTCTACGTTATCCTGACGAGTTCGTCCGCCATAAGATTTTGACGCCATCGGCGACTTATACATCGTCGGCCACCCGATTATCGGTCATTCGAAGGCTATCAAATCAGGCCATGCCATCAACAACGCCCTGTTGCGCGATTTCACGACGAATCATGTTACGGAATGGGTGGAATTTCCAAACGATGCCGACCTGCTTCAGCTTTTCACGAGCTGCCCAGCGTCGCCTGATGTATCGTTTGAATGGAGGCCGTCTGAAACGGAATAATCTGTTTCAGACGGCCTTTAGGCTTGCATCAAACCCTTAATCATATACTCTCAACAATTCCACTTCAAAATCAGCGGCATTCGGCGGAATCACGCCGCCCGCCCCACGCGCACCGTATCCCATCTCTGCCGGAATAGTCAGTTTGCGACGGCCGCCTTCCTTTCATACCGCTGAAACCTTCGTCCCAGCCCTGAACTCACTTGGCCGACGCCCAGTAATGGTCAGCGGTTGGCGGCGGTCCAAACTGAATCGAATTTGGTGCCGTCTTCCAGCCAACCGGTATAATGGACGGTAATTCTTTACCTTGACGGCTTTCTTTGCCGGAACCTTCCTGTAAGTCCTCGATAATCAAACCATGGTTTTTCCTTGATATTTTCCGCTAATCGGGTGAGAAGACGTCAGGTTTAGCATATTTTCAACCGCAGTTCACGCATTGGCGTAGCAGTCCGGCCGATTCCTGCTGTTTACCGTTTTTCCTCATTTCATAGCGGTTCCATACTCTTTTCATGAAAATACGACGGTATTGGCCATAGGTTCGATTAGCGACTGCACCGGAAATACCGATGCTGCCGGTCAGGGAATATGAAAACACCAAATGCGACACTGAAGTGTAAAACGCAAAAGTTATGGTTTTCAACATGATATGTTTCCTATCTGTTTCCGGACGGCTTTTAAACTCACAGGCGTCTGAATGGTTATTTACTACATAATAGTAATTATTCTCGAATGGGTACAGTTGATTGCATTTATACTATTTTAGTTTATAGCTATTATTTTATACAAATAGTGTATTAATTAAAATAAAATCCATTAGCGGGATATGTTGTGATAATTTTGTAAGCATCATCAGGAAAGGCCGTCTGAAAATTTTTCAGACGGCCTTATTATTTATAAAGTTATCAGGACAATATTGTTACGACATTCAAAGAAAACGAAAATCCTGTGGAAATATTTACCGGGAAAAATTTGTGGATAATACCGTCCGAAATACGTTCGGACGGCTGCTGCAATGTAACTTATCAAATATCGTAAGTAGTCGATGCGGTATCGCCGCCTTGCCTCGTCCAGTTGGTGTGGAAAACTCGCCGCGCGGGTTTGTCGGCGCGTTCGTAGGTATGCGCGCCGAAGTGAGTCGCGTTGGGTCTGTAGCAGGTTAGCGGGCAGGCGTCGGGTGGTGGTAGCCGTGAGGAAGGTGACATCGCGGAAGCCATGCAGTGGGCATGGGGATGCCGCATTCGATGGCTTTGGCGACGACTTTGCGCCGCGGGCAGGCAGTTTTCCAATACGCCTTTGAAATAGGGGTCGGAACCCGAGAACACTAAATCGGATTGGCTTTCGTCATGTGTCGCGGATGTTGCTCAAGAACGCGCTGTGATGATGCAGCCTTCGCGCCACAGAAGGGGCGTGCCGCCGTAGTTCAATGCCCAATCGTTATTTTCGCTGGCTTCGGTGGATGAGCATGAAGCCTTGTGTGCGTAGGAGATGACTTTTGGATGCCAACAGGGCTTGGCGCAGGGTCTGACCCATATGGTTTGTCGCCGTCAACGGGGGTAACGGTTTTGCTGAACAAGCGGCCGGTTTGAACGCGCTGGTCTTTGAACGCAGATACCGCAGCGCGCGCAAATACGCCTGGAAATCAGCGTCAGCGATGCCCGTCGAGGGCGTTGATGCCGGTCCATTTGCCCGTGCCTTTTGTCCGGCGGTATCGAGGATTTTTCGACCAAAGGTTCGCTGTCGCCCTTGTAGCCCAAAAATCGCGGCGGCATTTCTAACGTAGGAATCCAGCTCGGTTTGGTTCCATTCGCTGAAAATGCGGTGCATTTCGTCGTAGCTCAGACCCAATCCGGTCTTTCATGAATTGGTAGGCTCTCACAAATCAACTGCATATCGCCGTATCTCGATGCCGTTGTGCACCATCTTTGACGAAATGGCTCTCGCGCTGTCGCGGCTGACCCAGTCGCAGCAGGGTTCGCCTTGCGAGGTTTTGGCGGCAATGGCTTGAAGATGGGTTTGACGGCAGCCGCGCGGCTTCGTCGCCACCGGGCATGATGGACGGGCCGTGGCGCGCCTTCGCGCCGCCGGAAACGCCCGCGCCGATAAAGCGGATGCCTTTTGCCGCCAGCCTCGTGCGTGCGGCGGTGGAATCTGGAGTAGCTGGCGTTACCGCCGTCAATACATAATGTCGCCTTGTTCCAAAAGCGACAAGTTGCCTCGATAAATCTCGTCAACGACAGGACCTGCGCGCACCATCATCATGATTTTGCGCGGTTTTTCCAGTTTATCCACTAAATCTTGCAATGAATAGGCACCGATAATGTTGGTGCCTTTGGCTGCGCCGTCGAGAAAAATCGTTCACTTTGGCTGACGGTATGGTTAAAAGCCACTACCTTAAATCCGTTGTCGTTCATATTCAAAATCAGATTTTTGCCCCCATTACGGCCAAACTGATTACACCAATATCGCCTTTCATCTGACTACCCGGTTACTAGATTGTTTTGTAGGCTGTAACTCTACTTCATTTACATTTGTTTTAACAATCATTAACTATTTAATTTCTTTTTGAAAAGATGGGTTTACGCTTTAAAGGAAAGCTTTGGCAGGGTAATGGTTTGAATATAACTAGAATTTAAAAATATAAAAAGATTTTGATATTGAGTGTATCCCTGTTTTGTGGATAAGTTTTAAAAACCTTATTTTTCAAATTATTAGCTGGTAAATTTTGGTTTGGGACAATCCATACCGGACATTGTTAAAAATGTGGATAATTTTGGTTTTTGGCCGAAATGCTGTGTATAAGTCTAGGCAGTTCCCACAGTAAGGAACCGTTTTATCCTTAGCTCCTGAAAAATCTTTTTCATGTATAGTTTCAAGACAGGTTAGTGTTCGTTACAGTCGTCAAACCAAATGTGCTGACTGATTTTAAAAGGCCGTCTGAAAATTGGAGAAAACATGAAATATTCTTTTCTTATTAAAAAGTACATTGGCTGCATTGGTTTTAGCGGCCTGTACACAATATTTCCCGCAGAGCCGCAGCCTTCCGTTGCGGCGGAGGGTCAGCGCCGGAGCAGGGCACGGGCCTGACCGAACAGAAACTGGTATATGCCAAAGACTTTATGGCGGCTTCGGCCAATCCGTTGGCGACTCGAAGCGGGTTACGAAATATTGAAACGCGGCGGCAGTGCGATTGACGCGATGATTGCCATGCAGACCACGCTGGGCCTGACCGAACCGCAGTCTTCCGGTTTGGGCGGCGGCGCGTTTTTGGTGTATTGGGACAATAGGGCGAAAAACTGACGACGTTTGATGCTCCGCGAAACGGCGCCGAAAGTGGCGACGCCGGAGCTTTTTGGATGAAAACGGCAAACCGATGGACTTTATGAATGCGGTGGTCGGCGGTCGTTCGGTCGGCGTGCCGGGGATTCCGAAGCTGCTGGAAGATGTCCACAAGCGTTACGGCAAATTGCCGTGGGCAAGTTTGTTCGGCAAACCGATTGAATTGGCGGAGAAAGGCTTTTGCCGTATCGCCGCGGATGGCGAACCATCGAACAGAACCGGCAATATTTGCAGCGTTATCCGCAGACCGCCGCTTATTTCCTGCCGGAGGGCAAACCGCTGGTGGCGGGTACCATTTTGAAAAATCCCGAGCTTTGCAGCTTCCGTCCGCCTGCTGGCACAAAAGGGCAGTGCGTTTTTACACCGGCAGGCCGGCGCGAAATATGGTGAAGGCCGTTACCGGCGCGCGATAATCCGGGGAAAAATCAGTTTGGCGGATTTTAAAAACTACCGCGTCATCGAGCGTACGCCCGCATGTGCGCCTTACCGCGAATACGAAGTCTGCGGCATGGGCGCGCCGAGTTCGGGTGCGATTGCCTTGGGTGAAATTTTGGGCATTCTGCAAAAATCAGGACATGAAAAACGCTTGGCGCGGACAATATCCACAGTTGGCGCTGGATAGGCGATGCTTCGCGGGTGGCGTTTGCCGACCGTGATTATTATGTCGGCGATCCTGCCTTCGTCAATGTTCCTACCGAAACACTAATCGGGCAGCCCTACCTGAAAACGCGCGCCGGCGCAATCCGCGGTACCGATAAGGCGTTGCTGAAAGTCGAGGCGGGCAGGTTCGGGGCTTTGGCAGCGGGCAAGGCGGTTGAACTGCCGTCTACCAGTCATCTGGTGATTGTGGATAAAGAAGGCAATGTGGTTTCGATGACCACTTCGATTGAAAACGCTTTCGGTTCGACGTTGATGGCCAACGGCTACCTGCTCAATAACGAGTTGACCGATTTCGCCTTCAACCCAGCAGGGCGAAGACGGCAAAAACGGTGGCCAACAGCGTGGCGGGCGGCAAGCGGCCGCGTTCTTCGATGGCGCCGACCATCGTGATGAAAAACGGTGTGCCGTATGCGGCGGTCGGTTCGCCCGGTGGCAGCCGCATCATCGGGTTTCGTCGCCAAAAACGCTGGTGGCCCATATCGACTGGGGCATGGACATTCAGACGGCCATTTCGCTGCCGAACATGCTCAACCGCGGCAGCACATATGAAATCGAGGAAAAACCGCCGCCGCCGCTAAGGCGCCCGCTTTGAACAGTTGGGTTATAAAGTTCAGGTGCGCGACCTGAATTCGGGCGTGCAGGGCATCGTTATCGGTAAAAACGGTTTGCAAGGCGGTGCCGACCCGCGTCGCGAAGGCAAAGTGATGGGTGATTAAGTTCTTGAAAAGAATAAAGGCCGTCTGAAAATGGGAAAACGCTTCCCATTTCAGACGGCCTTTCCAATGCCGTGCAAATATATGAACGAGTAAAAATTACATTTCTATGGAATAAATTATATGCCTATGAAATATAAAGATAAAATAAACTGTAATAAACAGTTAATTATAGAAATGAAGATGAACTTTCTTCGTTTCTTCCTTTCTTACAGCCATGTACCGAGAAAGGTGCATTAAGTGTTTTAATTACTAAAGTAAGAAGGAATTGATTATGAAAAAATTTGCAGCATTGTTGTCTTTGGCCGTATTGTCCGCTTCTGTAATGGCTGCTCCGGTTGCTAAAAAGCCGAGCACAAAGGCAAATCTAAAGCCAAAGTTGAAAAAGTAGAATCTGCAAAAACCCAAAGCGGTGCGGCTGAATCAGGTCTGAACGACCAATCTGCTACTACCGGTACTGCCACTCCTGCTCCCGCTGCTCCGGGTGCTGCCAGCGCAGTTAAATAATGCCGGATGATGGAATTTCAAAAATGCTGTTTCCGGTTTTGAACTGGCTTCAAACACTTTTTAAAATTTCATCGAGAACATAAAAACCCTGCCTTCGGGCGGGTTTTTATGTTTCTAGCTTTTCAGACGGCCTCCCTGCTGATTTTGCGGCCGTCTGATTCCTCAGGAGTATAATGGGCGGCTCTGAAACTCCTGCGGAGGCCGTCTGAAAATTCGTGCCGCCCGCTTGATAAACCCATCACACGCAAAGCTGCCGAAAATGACCCGCCCGCCGTCCGAAGAATACCGAAAAGGTTTGATTTACGCGTTTTCCTGTTATCTGCTGTAGGGGCTGTTTCCGCTTTATTGGTTCCCGATTACGCACAGCGGTATGGGGGCGGATCAGATCTCGCGCAGCGTATCTGCTGGTCGGCGGTGTTTTCCTCGGCCGTACTGCTGATGATGCGGCAGGCGGGACCGCTGCTGAGGGGCCGTGCGCGACCGCAGGCTGCTGCTGGCGTTTGGTCTGTTCGGCGGCGGCGATTTCGGTAAACTGGCTGGTTTATCTGTGGGCGATTACTCGTGACCATGTGCTTGATGCGAGTCTGGGCTATTTTATTGCGCCGCTGGTGAATGTTTTTGTTGGGACGGATATTTTTCAAGGAAAAACTCGGCTTTGTTCAGATTGCGGCGGTATTGCTGGCGGTAACGGGGATTCTGTGGCTGGCCGTTCCCGCCGGACGGCTGCCGGGGTGTCGTTATTGTTGGCGGCAAGTTTCGGCGTGTACGGGCTGTTGCGCAAACTTGCGCCGTTGGACGCATTGTCGGGGATGACGCTGGAAACGTTGCTGATGCTGCCGTTTGCGTTGGGTTATCTGGGTCTCAAGGCGGCGCAGGGCGGTTTGGTGTTCGGCGGTCTTGGCGCCGTACCCATGGCGGTGCTGATTGGTTCGGGTGCGGTAACGGTCGTCCCCTTTATTGATGTTCGCGGCGGCGGCCAAACGGATTGCCTTTGGGCGATTTGGGCATGATTCAGTACATTTCGCCGTCGATACAGTTTTTCCTAGGGTTGACCTTTTGTTTTGGCGAAGCGTTCAGCACGCAGCGTTTTTGCCGGTTATCTTTGGGTGTGGCTGGGCGTGGCGGTTTATGTATACGGTGTGGTTCGAACGGGGAAAAAACGAATAAGGCCGTCTGAAACGGATTATCGTGTTTCAGACGACCTTTGCACGGATTGGAAATTCAGTCTTTAATCCGTTCCACCATGCCGATGCCGATGCAGCTCGAAACCGACATGTACCGCCACCACCGGCGACACGGGCACGCTGTCGCCCAGGCGCAAAACCGGTTTGGTTGTGGAAACGGTTGGCGAAATGATGGTAAAACTCAGGGGCTGCCGGAATAAAGTCCGGCCAGAACGAAATCGCCGCTGTCTTTGCCGCGCATGGCCTGCATAACCGAGAGAATCACACGCGTCCATCATTTCGTCGATGTCCGATACCGAACCGACGCGCGTCAGCTCGTTGTCGGTAAAGCGCAATACCGTTTTCAGACCCAGCCAGTCGCTCAAACGCGCACCCATGCGCGCCACTGTGCCGTTGACCACCAGCGGGCGGGTGGAAGGGATGCCGAAGAAAATGTTGCAGCACGGTTTGAGCCGTTCCAGATACGTTATGATTTCAGGCGGCCTTTTGCCTTCCCTGAGCAGGCGCAACGCTTCCAACGCGAAATAGCCTTCCGGCATACAGCACATGCCCGTGTCTACCACATAAATCTTTAATTCTTTGTATTCCCGCGCTATTTTTCGGATAACTTCAGCAGTGTCGCTCAACCTGCTGCCGAGGGTGGTGATGATGGCTTCGTGGTAGCCTTGTTCGATTAAATATTGAAATGTGTGCGACAGCGTTTCCTGTGTCGGCGGTATGGTTCTGACTTTTCGTTCAAATGGTTTTTACGCCAGCCGCAATACTGCGCGTTGTCCACTTCAAACCGTCGGCCGCCACCCGGCCTTCCATTTCCACACCCAGATGCAGAATCTGAATCGGGCTGTCGCGGTCTAAAATATCCGACAGCGAGCTGGTCGAGGTGGATAATACCGCGCAACGGTAGAGCGCACATGAACCCCTGCATAAAATCTCCTATTTATAAATTATGCATGAATCAAATAAATGGTAGATTTTTATGATAAACGGCATTAGTCGGTTTGTCTCATAATAGGTACTACAAATCTGCCGTTTTTGCCTTATCAAAAAGCCGATTGGCCGGATTTGTCCTGATGAGGCTGTCTGAAAACGCGTTTCGGCGGCGTAACGCGGGCTTTGCGGGTATAATCCGCCCAAACACAAGGATAACACCTATGCAGAAAATCACCCTTATCGCCGCCTGCGCCCCCTCGACCGCTGCATCGGCATCGGCAACGCCATGCCGATGGCATCTGCCCGAAGATTTCGCCTTTTCAAAAGCTATACTTTGGGCAAACCCGTGATTATGGGCCGGAAAACGGGAATCGCTGCCGGAAGAAGCCGCTGCCGGGCAGAAGGAATATTGTTATCAGCCGCCGGCCGGATTATCCGGCGGCCGGAGCGGAACTTGCATACGGTTTGAAAGAAGCGTTTTGCATTGTGTGCCGGAGCGGAAGAAATCATCGTGATGGGCGGGGCGCAGATTTACGCGCAGGCCCTGCTGTTCGCAAACCGATTTGCGGATTACCGAAGTGGATGTTCAAGTAACGAACGGCGATGCGTTTTTCCCGAATTTTCCGCCGAACAGTGGTAGAAACCGCCCGCGAGCGACATGTCGGCGCGCAGGGGATACGGTATGCGTTCGTGCATTACCGGCGTAGATAAAGGTGGGCAGAAGATAGTTCAGGCCGTCTGAAAAACTCAGACGGCCTTTTTCATAAATCCAGCTTCATGACCGATACTGTTTCGCCGTTGTGCCGGCGCCGTTCAATTTCCCGCCAGCCGTATTTTTCATACACGGCCTGTACATCGGGCGTGTACAGATAAAGCGCGGCAGACGCATTTCGCGGGCGGCGCCCAAGCAGTGTTCCACCAGCAGTTTTCCCACGCCTTTGCTGCGGTACGGCGGCAGCACGAATACGTCGCCGAGCCAGTATTCATATTGCGGCAGGGCGGCAATGTCGCGCCGTTTGAGCGCGGACGAGCCGAGCAGGCGGCCTTGGCCGTCGACCGCGGCAAAAGCAACGGGCAGGCCGCTGCCTTGCAGGCAGGTCTCGTAATAGGTGCGGATTTTACCCACGGAAGACCACGGTGCGAAGTCGTGCCACTCGGTATAGAGTGCCTGCGCCAGCGGGTCGATGTGTTCGGGGCGCAGGGGGACGGTTTTCATCACAAATCGGCCTGGCGGCGGAAAATCAACGGGCCGCCTTCGTACCGCCCGGCCCGTAAACGGCCTGCCACGCCGCATCAAGGCGCTGTCCCGCCTGTTGCAACGTCGAAGCCTGTTCGTTTTTGAACGACATGGCCGATGCCAGTTCTTTTTGCAGGCGGTCGATGTCGGCCTGTGCCTTTTTGCGCGCGCGCTGCGCGTCGGCAAGGTCCGTTTGCAGCGAAATGATTCTGCCGTCGTTGCCGCTTTTGCGCCTTCAGTGCGGTACGGTAGGCAGATTGCGCGTTCAACAGGGCATCTTCCGCGCTATCGGCGGATGCCGCCGAAGCGGCGAACAGGGCGGTCAGGGTAATCAGGGTTTTTTCATATGGTTTTTCGTTTATCAGGCCGTCTGAAAAACTTTCAGACGGCCTTTTTATCATTCATGCCTTACGAACGGATCCGTTTCAACACTTCTTCTTTGCCGATTAAAGCCAATACGGCATCGACGCTTGGGGTTTTCGCCGTGCCGCAGACCGCGAGGCGCAGGGGCATACCGAGTTTGCCCATTTTGATGCCTCTTCGTCGCAGAAAGGGTTTAAAGAGGTCGGATGGCTTCGGCGTTCCAGTCTTCCAGCCCTTCGAGGCGTTCGGCGAAGCGCAGCATACGGGCGGCGGCCTCGTCGTCCCAGTGTTTCTGCACGTCTGCTTCGGCAGGGCGTTTGTTTGACGTAGAAGTAGAGGCACCCGTCGGCGAGCGTGTTCAGGTCTTGGGCGCGGTCTTTGACCAATGCCAACACATCTTCCAAAGCGGGCTTGCTGGTTTCATGGATATCGCGCAGGGCGAGGCGGGGTTTTACCATTTCAGCCAGTTTGTCGTTAGGCGTGATTTTGATGTGTTCGCCGTTAATCCAGTAGAGTTTTTTCAAGTCCATACGGCTTGGAGATGGGGAAACGTCTTTCAAATCAAACCATTCGATGAATTGTTCCATCGTGAAGAATTCGTCGTCGCCGTGCGCCCAGCCCAAAGCGTGCCAGATAGTTGAGCATGGCTTCGGGCAGGATGCCCATTGCGCCGAAAAATCAGTGATGGCAACGGTATCGCCGCTGCGTTTGGAGATGCCTTGTTCGTTAAGAATCATCGGCAGGTGGCCGTATTCGGGCAGATTTGCACCGATGGCTTTTAAGATGTTGATTTGTTTCGGCGTGTTGTTCACATGGTCGTCGCCGCGGATAACGTGGGTAACGCCCATGTCGTAGTCGTCCACGACAACGCAGAAGTTGTAAGTCGGTGTGCCGTCGGCGCGGGCAATAATCAGGTCGTCAAGCGCTTCATTGGGGATGGAGATTTCGCCTTTGACCAAGTCCGTCCATTTCGTAACGCCGTCCAAAGGCGTTTTGAAGCGGACGACGGGTTGCACGTCGGCAGGGATTTCGGGCAGGGTTTTGCCTTCTCCCGGACGCCAGCGGCGGTCGTAAGTCGCCGTGCCTTCTTTTTCGGCTTTCTCGCGCATGGCTTCCAGCTCTTCTTTGCTGCAATAGCAGTAGTAGGCATGGCCTTTTTCTAAAAGTTCGGCAATGACTTCTTTGTAGCGGTCGAAACGGCGGGTTTGGTAAACGACGTTGTCTGCATTGTCGTAGTCGAGACCGACCCATTTCATGCCGTCGAGGATGATGTTGACGGATTCGGCAGTAGAGCGCGCCAAGTCGGTGTCTTCGATACGCACTAAGAATTCGCCTTTATGATGGCGGGCAAACGCCCATGAGAACAGGGCGGTGCGTACGCCGCCGATGTGCAGGTAGCCGGTGGGGCTGGGGGCGAAACGGGTTTTGACGGTCATGATGGCTCCAAAAGTCTTTTGAAAACAGGTATTTTACTTTTTCGGCGAGGTTTAAACAATGTAAGGCCGTCTGAAAATAATGTCGGCGCAGAAGGACCGTCTGGGAACTTTTCTCCTGAAAACAAAACAAATGATAATTATTTCTTTTGAAAGTATCCGCTCATGAACAAATGCGCTTTATTTGCCGCCCTCGCCCTCCCTGCCCCTTTTTGCCCAAGCCGAAATCAAAAACTATCAAAGACGTATTGGGACGCGAAGTCAAAGTCGATGTCCCTGTCAAACGCGCGGTTTTGGCGTTTTACTATCCCGACTATATCGCGGTAACGGGCGCGGACAAATTTAAAAACGTCATCGGCATTTCGCGTGAGTTTTGGGAGAAATTCAATCCCGGCAGCTGGGCGATGTTCAAACAGAAGCTGCCTACGCTGCAAAACATTGCGGACATCGGCAACATCAACACCGGCACGTTTTCACTGGAGAAAACGCTCGCGCCTGCCGGACGTATTGATTCTGGCCGACTGGCAGTATAAGGCCGTCACACCCACCTGCCGCGCATTGAAGCGGCAGGCATACCCGTCGTCGTGGTCGATTTCAACGCCGAAAACCGTCGCAAGCGGCACACGCGCAGTGCGGAAATTTTCGGCGAACTCAACGGTACGCAGGCGCGCGCCCAAAAAATTGCCGCCGAATACGCCCGAGGCATTGCCGACATCCAAAAACGCGTCGCACGCGCCAAGCAGTCCAAACCGAAAATCTATATCGAGTTCGGCGACAAAGGCCCGTCCGAATACAGCTACACCTTCGGCAAAGATAGTGGGGCGCGATTGCCGATACAGCAGGCGGCAACAATATCGCCGCGCCTTACGTTAAAAACTGGGGACCGGTAAACCCTGAAAAATTCCTGACGGCCAAACCTGACGTCATCGTCATTTCGGGGACGGAAAAACGGCCATAAAGACAAGCCTGGCATTATGGCGATGGGCATAGGCACTCAGCCGGGCCGATGCGCAACGCCGCCTGGCCGGATTTGCTCAAACGCAAAGGCTGGGCAGACATTCCTGCCGTCAAAAACAAACGCGTTTACGGCATCTACCATACCGCCTCCCGCTCGCTCGCCGATTTGGCCAGCGCGCAATTTATCGCCAAAAACCCTGTATCCGCAGCAGTTTGCCGACATAGACCCAAACAAAACCTATCTGGACTTCTACCGCAAATACCTGCCCGTCGTGCCGGACGGTACGTTTTACATCCGATTGAAATAGCGGCTGCAAAAATCATAGGTTCAGGCCGTCTGAAGATTCAGACGGCCTGAAAACGCAGAAGTTGTAAGTTGCTGTGCCGTCGGCGCGGGCGATAATCAGGTCGTCAAGCGCTTCGTTGGGAATAGAGATTTCGCCTTTGACCAAGTCCGTCCATTTGGTGACGCCGTCCAAAGGTGTTTTTGAAACGGACGACGGGTTGCACGTCGGCAGGGATTTCGGGCAGGGTTTTTGCCTTCTTCCGACGCCAGCGGCGGTCGTAAGTCGCCGTGCCTTCTTTTTCGGCTTTTCTCGCGCATGGCTTCCAGCTCTTCTTTGCTGCAATAGCAGTAGTAGGCATGGCCTTTTTCTAAAAGTTCGGCAATGACTTCTTTGTAGCGGTCGAAACGGCGGGTTTGGTAAACGACGTTGTCTGCGTTGTCGTAGTTCAGGCCGACCCATTTCATGCCGTCGAGGATGATGTTGACGGATTCGGCGGTGGAACGCGCCAAGTCGGTGTCTTCGATACGCAATAAGAACTCGCCTTACCGCGCATCCGTGAATAAACCAAGGCTGAGACAATAACGTCTCAGCCTTTTTCAAGTATTTATTTTTACAGGAACTTTAGTCTAACTGAAATGTAAATACTTTACAAGATTCATTATTTCAAGAATTCCTTTATTTGTTGGGCGATTTCTGGTTTTTCGTCATGGATATAGTGGAAGCCTTCTAATGTTACAAGTTTGGCTTGGGCATTCTGCGCAACAAACTCTTCTTCCAGCTTGGGAGCTCCGCCTTTTTGGACAGCTGCAAAAGATAAGAGTCGGAATCTGCGGCACGGGTTCTTTGTTAATCGTTTCAACATTTTTCTTCCGATCCTGACTTCGTTCATGACCGCCTGGGTGATTGACCGCCGGTGGAACAAGGCTTTAAAGATAGCTTTTTCCTGATCATTGAGAGCTCCAGACTTTATGGCTGGGCTGCTATTTTCATCAAAGAAAAATCGGTAGGCGAGCCAAGCCTAGCATTCCCCTAGCTGGATAGTCTGAAAAAGCAGGTCCATATGGTCGGACACCTCCCTATGAGGCATGACCATATCTAGCCCGATAATAGCTTCACTTCTTCTGGGTAACGATTGGCCCAGTGAATCGTTTCTAAACCGGCAATCGAATGCGGTACCAAGACATAAGGTCCAGATATCTTAGCAGCTTTGAGGGCATTACGGGTCTGCTCCACTTGTCTCATCCAATGAGCGCCATCGTTTCCATCATCGCTGTAACCATAGCCCAGACGTTCTACCACAACGATGCGATAATCATCCTCCAGCTTGGAATAAAGAGCCTTGAAATCCAACACCGGAGCATTGGTACCTAGACCTGCTAGAAAAACCAAGGTCTTCTTGCCCTTGCCGGCAGTGTAGACATTAAAGCTTCTTACCCTCTACTCTCGACTAGCTGACCAATCGGCTTCTCAATAAGTTTGCTTTCCTGAGCTATTTGAAAGCGGTGATAGAGAAAGATAGCCAATAAGGCCAGAGCTAAAAACCCTACTAACCAAGTGATTGTTTTAAGGATAAATATAAAGATTCTTTTCAATATGGAGATTCCTTTCTGTTCATCATTCTATTTTAGACTCACATACTTTTATTTATAATCTTTACTACAATATGATGGCGGGCAAACGCCCATGAAAACAAGGCGGTGCGCACGCCGCCGATGTGCAGGTAGCCGGTGGGGCTAGGGGGCGAAACGGGGCTTTTGACGGTCAGCGATGGGATTTCCGGTAAAAACAAGTGATGAAAAAGAATATTGTACTGTGTTTCGAACGGGTTGAGAAATCAGGCCGTCTGAAACGGGGGTGGCGGCAAACCCGTTTCAGACGGCCTTCGGGTAAGCGAAGCGGCGTCAGCCGTTGCGCGTTATCCAGTTCCAAATCCGGTCGCCCCAGCTTTCGAATTGGTAGAGGAACAGCAGATAGCTTTCCTGGAATAAAAACCCTGCCTTTTCGCGTGCGTCGAAGCGGGTGGTCGGCGTGGCGGAGACTTCGGCGTTTAAATCCAAATCGCGGGCGATGGCTTGGGCGCGGGCGAGGTGGTAGGGGTCGCTGACGATGATGATGCTGTCCACGCTGTTGGCGCGCAGGATGGGTTTGATGTTGCGCAGGTTTTCGTAGGTGTTGCGCGATGTGTTTTCAAACAGGATGTTTTTGGCGGGAATGCCTTGCTTGAGCGCATAGCGGCGGCCGACTTCGGCTTCGGTCATATAGCCTCGGCGTGCCGCCGGTAAAGACGATTTTGCCGACACGGTGGCTTTGATACAGCGCAATCGCGTGGTTGATGCGTTCCAGAAATACCGGCGAAGGCTGTTTGTTCCGATGCGGCCGCGCCGAGACACCACGGCCGCATCGGCGGTGGCGGCGGCGGGCAGGGTCTGGTTGCCGGTGCGGTACACCCTGCCATACGTTTCCGCAAACACGGCCAGCACCAGCAAGATGCTGAGTGCGATACCGCGCAGCAGGTAAAAGCGCAGGCCGTTACGGCTGTGGAACAAGGGAAAACGCATGGTTTCAGACGGCCTCATCTATCTATTCAGGAAGCAGGGCTTGATGTTTTTCGAGCGGCCGGGCCGATGGCGGCTTTGTCGGGCGTAACCAGAATCGGGCGTTCCAGCAGGGCGGGGTGTTCCGCTACGGCCCGCAGCAGGGTGTCGTCGTCCAAATCCGGATTGTCCAGCCCCAGCTCCTGATACAGGCTATCTTTCACGCGCATCATGCCGCGGGCTGATTCCAGCCCCAGCTTGCGGAAAATGTCCTGCAATGTGGCCAGATCGGGCGGCGTATCCAGATAGCGTACCACTTCGGCTTCGATGCCGCGTTCTTGCAGCAGGTCAAAGGCGGAACGCGATTTGCTGCATCGGGGGTTGTGGTAGAGAATAAACGGGCAGGCATGGCAATCCTTTCGCAGAATAACGGCTATTATGGTCCGTATATGCAATTTACTCAAGAAAGCACCTTTGGCCGTCTGAAAAGATTACAATACCCTACATCCGATATTTTCATTAAGGACAAGCCATGAAAACACTGACCGCCGCCATTATCGCCGCCGCTGCCGCCTTGGTGCGCAAACCGCGTCCGCCGCCGACCTGCAAAGCTGGAACAGCGACACCCCGCAGACGCAGGGAATCCTCAAAGCGCCCGTGCGCGTCATCAACCTTTGAGCGATGGTGCGGCCCCCTGCCGCAAAAGAAATGCCGAAATGTCGTCTCTGGTATAAAGCGCAAAAGGCAGTGTCGATATGGTGGGCATCGCGCTGGACAACACCGAAAACATCGGCAAGTTTCTGAAACAAACCCCGTCAGTTATCCGGTTTGGCGTTACACCGGCGCCGACAGCCGTAATTTCACGAAAAACGTTTGGCAACAACGTCGGCGTTTTGCCCTTTCACTCGTCGTCGAAGCGCCGAAATGCGGCTACAAGCAGACGATTACCGGCGAAGTCAACGCTAAAAACTGACCGAGGCCGTGAATCTGGCCAAGGGCAAATGCAAATAGGCGGGGCGGAATCGAGGCCGTCTGAAAACCGTTTTTCAGACGGCCCTCGTTCAAGCGGGAAAGGCGCAATGCTTCCTCCGGCCTTATCCCCGACCGCCTGTGGATAATTTAGGATAACTTCCCAAATCCGCATGAATCCGCGAAACAGCGGTATCTTCCGGATAAACGGCAGGATTATGCCGTTTAAAATGACGCCACTATCCCAATCAGCCGCCAGCCTTTATAATTCGGGCATATGTTTATTGTTCAGACGGCCTGTCTCCGGTTGCGTATTTTCAGGAGAGCAGGGCGGGTGTCCGGCAATGCGGCTGTGCGTAACCCGGCCGTTTCTGTGGATAATTTTTCAAAAAGGCCGTCTGAAAAGCAGTTTCGTTGAAGCTGAAACCTTTACAGGAATGTTTATGATCTCGTTTCGAACAAGTTTCCAAAACCTATCCCGGCGGTTTTGAAGCCTTAAAAACGTCAGTTTCCGCATCAAGAAAGGCGAGATGATTTTCGTTGCCGGACATTCCGGTTCGGGCAAATCGACCGTATTGAAGCTGATTTCGGGCATCACCAAGCCGACTTCGGGCAAAGTGTGGTTCAACAATCAGGATTTGGGCGCGCTGAACGACAACCAAATCGGTTTCATGCGCCAGCATATCGGCATTGTGTTTCAAGACCATAAAATCCTGTATGACCGCAACGTACTGCAAAAACGTCATCCTGCCCTTTGCGGATTATCGGCTATCAGCCCGGCAAGGCAGAGGAGCGCGCCCGCATCGCTGTTGAAAAAGTCGGCCTGAAAGGCCGCGAGCTGGACGATCCGGTTACTTTGTCCGGCGGCGAACAGCAACGCTTTGTGCATCGCCCGCGCCGTCGTCCACCAGCCCAGCCTCCTGATTGCCGACGAACCTTCGGCTAACTCCGACCGCGCCTACGCGCTTGATATTATGGAATTGTTCAAAACCTTCCACGAGGCGGGCACCACCGTCATCGTCGCCGCACACGACGAAACGCTGATGGCCGACTACGGTCACCGCATCCTGCGGCTTCAAGGAGGGCGTTTGGCATGAGCATGATTCATTATGTCTCGCCGCATGTGGAATCCGCCCGCACCGCGTTCAGACAACTCTTGCGCCAGCCGGTCGGTACCCTGCTGACGCTGGCGATGCTGGCGGTGGCGATGACCCCAGCCGCTGGCGCTGTATCTGGGCGTGCAGAGCGGACAAAGCGTGCTGGGTAAGCTCAACGAATCGCCGCAGATTACCGTGTATATGGAAACCGGCGCATCGCAGGCGGACAACGACACGGTGCAAAATCTGCTGCAACGCGACGCGCGTTTGACCAAAAATCCGCTTTATCGGCAAGCAGCAGGGGGCTGGAAGAGCTGCAAGCCAACCTCGATCAGAACCTGATATCCATGCTCGACAGCAATCCGCTGCCCGACGTATTTATCGTTACACCCGACGCGGCGGCGACTCCGGCGCAGATACAGGTGCTGTACGGCGATTTGGTCAGGCTGCCGATGGTCGAATCGGCCACGGTGGACACCGAATGGGTGCGCACGCTGTATCAGATTAACGAATTTGTCCGCAAGATTCTGTGGTTTCTGGCGGTAACGCTGGGCATGGCCTTCGTATTGGTGGCGCACAACACCATCCGCCTGCAAATCCTCAGCCGCAAAGAAGAAATCGAAATCACCAAACTTTTGGGCGCGCCCGCTTGTTTATCCGCCGTCCGTTCCTTTATCAGGCCGCATGGCAGAGCCTGCTTTCCGCCGTGGTCAGTCTGGGTTTGTGTTCGTGGGCTTACCGGCGCGACCCGTCCGCTGGTCGACCAGATTTTCAAACCCTACGGCCTGAACATCGGCTGGCGGTTTTTCACGGCGGGCGAGATTGCGCTGGTGTCGGTTATCGTCGTCGCATTGGGTGTGTTCGGCGCGTGGATGGCCGCCACACAGCACCTGCTCGGCTTCAAAGCGAAAAAATAAGATTTCAGACGGCCTGCTGAAGACAGGCCGTTTTGTTTGATACGGAGACGGTTTTAAATTGAACCTTAATAAATCCGCAGAATCCGTATGAATATATCGGTTGATACATGATTGCTTATTGAGGTTTGATTATTCGGGAGGGTTCGTTCATGCCGTCTGAAAGATATTTGTTTGTTTTGCTGGGTGTGTCCGTGATGTTGTTAACCGTATCGGCTCTGAAATTTCAATGGGTACAAGTTGCCGGGATTAAGAACAAAAACAGGTTTAACGCCTTAATATTCATCATCATGGCAATAGCAGCATTATTGTTTTTCATCTGACAGAAATATTCTTTGAATGGGAGAATCCGTATGAGTCCGTCTTTAGAAAAATCGCCCGCATCCTGACCGAACGCCGCCAAACCGTTACCTGTGCCGAATCCTGTACCGGCGGCCTGCTGGCCGGCGCATTGACGAGTATTGCCGGCAGCTCGCAATGGTTCCACCAAAGTTTTGTAACATACAGCAATAAAGCCAAAGAAGACCGGCTCGGCGTGATGCCCGATACGCTGTTGAAACACGGCGCGGTCAGTCGGGAAACGGTCTACGAAATGGCACGCGGCGCCAAAGCCGCTGCCGGAGCCGATTATGCCCTGAGCGTGTCCGGTATCGCCGGACCGGGTGGCGGCAGTGCGGCTAAACCGGTAGGCACGGTATGGTTCGGCTTGGCTACCCTGACCGAATCACTGGAGCGCACGGCTTTATTCGAAGGCGACCGCGAAAGCGTCCGCAATCAGGCGGTACGGTTCGCGCTGGATTGGCTGGCGGAGAATCTGACAAAAACATTTGAACCCGTCAGTTTGGGAACAATTAAAAAGGCCGTCTGAAAACCTATTTCAGGTTTTTCAGACGGCCTTTTACAGCAACAAAACGGTTTATTTGAAGCGGTAGCCCACGGTCAGCCATATAGCTGTTGTTGTGGATTTTCAAATTGTCTTTTTATAGCGGGTCTGTTCCCATTCCGCGCCTACTTTCCACGTTCGAGTAACGGCGTATTTCGCACCAACCCGCAGCCCAGGCCGTTCATATTGGTACGACTGCGGCCTCCGCCCTCGAATCTGCCGTAGTGGTAGCCGACTTTACCGTAGGCCATCACGTCATTGGTCAGACGGTAGCCCTGAATATAGAGGCAGAAGCATCAACTTTCTGTTTGGCTTTTGCCGATGGAATTTTCGCCCGGTGCGGTGCAACGGTTTGACGGCCACTTCCGCGCCGCTCATCCAGTTGCTTGCGCCAAACTGGGTATTGTAGTTGCCGCGCACGGATACATCGGCTTTGTTTTTCTCTTTCAGGCTTGAATTTTTGACATCGCTTTTGCTCACACCTGCACCCACTTCGACAGCGGCACCGGTAAACGTACCTTCAGTATTCAACGGGGCGGCAACGGCAGAAGCTGCGGCGCTCAGAAAGAATGCGGTCAATAAAGTTTTCTTCATTTTCATAACTCCTGTCAGAATGAAAGGAAGGCGGCTTTTCGCTTTCCGACGATTACAGTATCAAAGCGTTTCAGACGGCCTGCAACAGCCTTTTGCCTAGAGGTTACATGCCGCTGCTTTGATTTTACGTTTGTAATTTAAGGGTTTTTGAAATTACGTATTTAAAGTGATTATTGCAGCCTCTGCCCGTTTTTTGTTCAGCGTAATGATAATGCGGCAGAATTTGGGAAAAGAATCCGATTGTTTTTAAAACGTAATGTGGTAAAAAGACGGAGTTTAGAATGTTCCGTCTAAAAAAATCTATGTTTACATGCAGGGTGTGGTTTTTATGGTTAGCCAAGGTTTCGGACCTTTATTCAGCAAGACAGACTGACCTGTTTTTCAGCCGTTCCTCCTCTGCTCATTGACCGTTGTCAAACAAAAACCCGTTCCGCAACGGAACAAACAGCGCAGTCGTTTGTCTTAAAATTCGGCACTGCCGCCGAAAACCGACCAACCAAACGAGGGCTATTCCATGTCCGCCACCGGCAACACCATCGGCATCCTGATTCCGCAGCCTGCCGCCCCAGCGGCGGTTTCCGCTGGTTCGGCTAATCCGCCCGAACCGCTGACCAATGCCGCCGGTCCGGTGGAAGTGGTGGAAATGGTTGCCGACGTCGCCTCCAGCGCCCTCTCATTGGTTGCCCCGGATTCCGCCGCGGCCGATGCCGCCGACGCCGTCTCCGAACTGGTTTCGCTCGCCGCCATGATACCCGGCCTGCCCGGCCCCAAACCGCCCAGCCGTAAAACCGTCAGCGGCTTCAGCGGCGGCATCGGCATGGGCTTTGACGGCGGGTGGTGACCTCCGGCCACGGCCACTGCATTCCCTGCAAAGCCGCCGCCGCTGTCGGCAAAACCGGTCAATGCCGTCCTTGGCATCAAAGTACTGTTTGACGACACCGAAGCGGACTTCACCCTCGACTCCCCTTACCGCTCATCTGGCAGCGCAGCTACTATTCCGACCAGCCGGGCAACGGCTGGCTGGAGCCAGGGCTGGTCGCTGCCCTTCTCCATGCGCCTTATCCGCACCGCCGACGGCTTTCTTTATATCGACGAGCAGGGGCGGGAAAATCCTGCTGCCGGACATCGACGACGAAGAGGGCGAGGCCGCCTTGACGAAGACGACTTCGAAGAAGAAGCTGAAGCCGCCGACGAGCCGGAAGACGACCCCTACGGTCTGGCCGGCGGCTGGTTCGACCGTTACGAACAAATCTGCTTCGCCCGCGTCGCCGGCACGGACGGCCTCTTACTCAGATAGCCGCGCCCGACGGTTCGGCGCGGCTGTATTTCGCCGCCGTTGCCGGCCGCACGCTGTATCAGCTGGTCGCCGTCCTCGACCGCAACGGGCTGCACAGCCGCATCAGCTACGGCGACAACGGCCTGCCGCAGGCGGTGTACGACGCCGCCGGGCGCAAACTGACGCTGACGTTCGTCTCGGTGCGGCTGGACCGGGCCGGCGACGGTTCTCGAGCCGGACAGCGAGGCGGGCGTCTTCCGGGCCGAAGACGGCCATCTGTACGTCAACCGGCTGAGCGCCGTTACCTTCGACAACAGCGAACTGGTCCGCTACCGCTACGACGGCCGCGGCGATCTGACCGCCGTTTACGGCCGCGACGGCAAAAAACTGCGCGGTTTCGCCTACCGCAACCACATCATGGTGGAACACAGCCAGCCGGACGGACTGGTTTGCCGTTACCGCTACGACCGTTACGAACGTAACGGCAAAGTGCTCGAAAGCAGCAACAATGCCGGCGAAAGATGGACGTTCGACTACCGCGACGGCCATGACCGTGGTCAGCGACGTACTGGGCCGGACGGAAACCTTCGGCTTCGACGCCAATCACGAACTGATTTACCACATCGACGCCGCCGGCCGGCGCGAACAGAGCGAACGCGACGACTTCGGCCGCATCACCGTACAGACCGACGCACTGGGCCGGCAGACCCGCTTCAGCTACGACGAGGCCGGCAACCTGATAGCCGTGACCGCGCCCGACGGCGGCAGCACCTCATCGACTACGACGACGAACTGAACCTGCCGCTGGCGGTGACCGACAACGCCGGGCGGCTGACCGAATACGGCTACGACGCCAGAGGCAACCTGACCAGCGTCACCGACCCGTCGGGCCAGGTAACCCGCTACCGCTACACCGCCGCCGGCCTGCCGGAAAGCATCACCGACGCATTGGGCAAAAAGCAAACAACTGAATACGACGCCTGCGGCCCTGCTGGTGCGCTATACCGACTGTTCCGGCCAGAGCACCCGCTTCAGCTACAACGCCCTAGGCGAACTGACCGGCATCACCGACGCCTTGGGGCACAGCACCCGCCACCACTACGACGGGGCCGGCAATCCCGTGCGTACCGACTACCCTGACGGCAGCCACGAAAGCTTCGAATACGACCACCTCAACCGGCTGAGCGGCCATACCGACGGCCCTCGGGCGCCAGAACCGCCTACGAACTGGCGGTGGACGGACTGCCGCTCAAACGCACCGACGCACTGGGGCACAGCTTTGCCTACGGCTACGACCCGCCCGCCGGCTGACCGTCCTGACCAACGAAAACGGCGCGCACTACCGGCTCGACTACGACGCGGCCGACAACCTGATCCGCGAAAACGGCTGGGACGGCAAAATCACCGAATACGGCTACGACGAAGCCGGCCAGTTGCGCGAACAGCGCGAATACGGCAGCGACCCGTCCCGACCGCTGCAACTGCACCGCTTCAAACGCGACCTGCTCGGGCGGCTGACCGAAAAAGACCAGCCGCCGCCTCGACCGGCACAGGCATACCGAAGCTCTACAGCCGCAGCCGCTACGACTACGACCCGTTCAGCGGCAACCTGGTCAAAGCCCGCAACGGCCACAGCAGCATCGAACTGGCCTACGACGCCCTCGACCGGCTGGTCGGCGAAACCACCGTCCACCACGGCCACAGCAGCACCGTGCGCTATCACTACGACCCGCTGGGCAACCGCCTGCGTACCGAACCGCCCGACGGCGGCGTACTGGAACAGCTGTATTACGGCAGCGGCCACCTGCACCGCATCAGCTACAACGGCGAGACCGTCAGCGACCTCGAACGCGACGCGCTGCACCGGGAAATCCGCCGCACGCAGGGGCATATCGACAGCGTGTACGACTACGACCCGATGGGGCGGCTGCAACGGCAGCGCAGCAGCGCCCGCGGCGCCGACAAACGCAACGCGCCGGCGGGTGCCGTCAGCCGCAGCTACGCCTACGACAAAGCGGGCAACCTGATCCAGAGTGCCGACCACCGCAGCGGCGTACTGAACTACGTTTACGACAAACTCGGCCGGATTCAGGAAGCCAGGAACAGCCAAACGGGCCACAGCGAAAAAAATTCGCCTTCGACCCGGCGGGCAACATCCTGTCGGCCAACCAACCGGCCGCAGCCAAGTCGGGCCGTCTGAAAACCCCGGCCAACCCCTAACCTGTACGCCGGCAACCGGCTGAAAGAACACAACGGCACCGAATACACCTACGACGGACTGGGCAACCTGATTTACCGCCAGCTGCCCGACGGCGAAAACCAGTATTTCCAGTACGACACCGAAAACCAACTGGTCCGCGCCGAGATTAAAAAGAAAGCCGGCAATACCGAAATCTGGGAATACGCCTACGACCCGTCTCGGGCGCCGCCTCTCCAAAAGAGCGCAAAGACAAACTGGCCTGGACCTCGACCGAACCGAAGCGGACCCGTTTCGTCTGGGACGGCAGCCGGCTGGCGCAGGAATACACCTACCAAGGCAGCTACACCCATATCTACACCGACCAGGACAGCTACGAGCCGTTGGCGCAAATCTTCCACAACGCCAAAGACGAAAAGCAGTATCTCGCCTACATCCACACCGACCAGATCGGCATTCCGCGCGAGATGACCGATATGTACGGCAATTTGCTGTGGTATGGCGAATATACTGCCTGGGGCCGTCTGAAAAAGGACGAGCGGGTTTACCCGAATGCGCACCAGCCGTTCCGGTTGCAGAACCAGTATTACGATAGGGAAACGGGGCTGCACTATAACTATTTCCGTTATTACGAACCTGAAACCGGTAGGTTTATCAATCAAGATCCGATTCGTCTAGCCGGTGGGGATAATCTGTACAGGTTTGCACCTAATACCTTTTATGTGGCTTGACCCATTGGGTTGGATACCACGTCTACCAACATGGATGCCGACAAAGCGTGGCTATCAAAGACAACATCTTATTCCATTTTCGCTTAGAAACCATCCTATGTTTGCACAAAAGTGGTAGAAGCATACATGGTGCTACAAATATGATGTATCTGCCTGTGAATACAGGTATAGATTCTAATGAAAAATTAGGATTGCATCGTGGATGGACCAAAAGAGCATAAACTTTATAATGAAATGGTTGAACAACGATTAGATAGATTAGCTACTATCGCCCGAAATAAAAAAATGGGATAAAAAGAAAATATCTGAAGAGATATTAAAAATGCAAAAACGAATTAAGAGAAGGGTTTAGGACCGGTAAATATACTTGTGCTGCCCCAATTCCTAAAAGTAACAGTAAAAAGGAAAAATGATGAATCTTTATCAAATATATTCTGCCGTTGATAATGAAGATGCGTATGCGGACTTAAAACAGGTCGATGGAAAAATTGTAGACTTTATTAATTACAATAAAGGTAATTATACGGATGAAGCAATTTCATCGCTCAGAGTGGATATACTTCTAGAAATATTTCCAAAACAGATTATATTCAAACTATTCCTAAGATGTTATTGTTTTTCTGAAACTTTTATTAATAAATTGGCTGATACATTAAAAATGAATTAGATTTTTTCCAGCTAAACTTAGAATTAAGAATGATGAATTTAAATTTTTCCTTGGAAAAATTAAATTAACTGCTGAATTGGTGAATATGGAAAAATCAAATTTTTATGAAATAGATGGAGAGAAATTTATTGATTATCCGCCTGTATTCTTTGAAAATATATCTGGCTTCGAGTTTTTGTGCAAAAAGATATAAATGATGATTTGATTTGGGCTTTTCTCGATAAATTCAGAGAATTAGTGATGACTAATAATTTTGAAGATAGAATTTCTTCCGCTAACATGAAACATTTGTTCTTTAACAATCCGATTCCCGTTATCGGTTGATACATTACTGACATAAGAGGCCGTCTGAAAGTTGTTTTTCAGACGGCCTCTATGACGTACCTTAAGACAGACTGGTAAAAATGTGATACTTGAGGATTTAGCAAGATGAATTATTCTGATGATATATTTGAAAAAGTTAGTTGCCACAATCGAAGAAGCGACAAGTCAGGGCAGCTATAGATTTGTTCAATTCGACAAATGAAACTTTTTACTTCTTCGTGTTAAGTACCACAGGTGAGGCATTGGTTCCTTTCGTGAGCGCTTGGTCATATGAAGCGCTAAAACAACAAAGCATTGCTCAAAAATTGGGATGCTTACGATATTGCAGATTTTAAATGGTCTTCGATAGATAGTCCTTACTTGGAGTTTGGCTCACAATATTTCCATCAAGTAAACCAAGCTTTCTTAGATCGTATTGATATTCACTCATTAAAAACAGAAGTAGAATATGAAAAGAATTTAATTTTCCGGATTAATGCGATGGAGGAAGCACTTCATCAGTGTGATATGAAAGGAATATTCTCCTTAAATCAAGCTCGTTCAGAAATTATGATTAATGTTGAAATATTACCACCCGATTATACAAATACTATTCGTGCGAAAAAATTAAATCCTATCGAATCAATCCAAATTTGGTTAAAAGAAGCTGCTGAACCTGCGGAATAATTAACTATTCTTGATAGTAAGCAAGCCTGTAGCCTGCATAAATTTCCAAATTCATAGGTAGGGTGCGTACCTCAAAGCATGCACGCGGTTTTTCGGTTTTCAGACGGCCTCGATACCCTTCCTTGAGGCCGTCTGAAACATCCGTTCTTTAACAGCCCTAATCCCCGCTATCAGTCGATACAGTTGGTTTAGTATAAAGGCCGTCTGAAAATTGGTTTTTCAGACGGCCTCTAAACTTAGATAACCGTACCCGACAGTAGAATCACCGAATACGGCAGCGGCCACCTGCACCGCATCAGCTACAACGGCGAGACCGTCAGCGACCTCGAACGCGACGCACTGCACGGGAAATCCGCCGCACGCAGGGGCATATCGACAGCGTATACGACTACGACCCTGATGGGGCGGCTGCAACGGCAGCGCAGCAGCGCCCGCGGCGCCGACAAACGCAACGCGCCGGCGGGTGCCGTCAGCCGCAACTACGCCACGACAAAGCGGGGCAACCTGATCCAGAGTGCCGACCACCGCAGCGGCGTACTGAACTACGTTTACGACAAACTCGGCCGGATTCAAGAAGCCAGGAACAGCCAAACGGGCCACAGCGAGAAATTCGCCTCTCGACCCGGCGGGCAACATCCTGTCGGCCAACCAACCGGCCGCAGCCAAGTCAGGCCGTCTGAAAACCCCGGCCAACCCCAACCTGTACGCCGGCAACCGGCTGAAAAAGAACACAACGGCACCGAATATACCTACGACGGACTGGGCAACCTGATTTACCGCCAGCTCCCCGACGGCGAAAAACCAGTATTTCAATACGACAGCGAAAAACCAGCTCGTCCGCGCCGAAATCAAAAAGCGGCGGGCAATACCGAAAATCTGGGGAATACGCCTACGACCCGTTCGGACGCCGCCTCTCCAAAGAGCGCAAAGACAAACTGGCCTGGACCTCGACCGAACCGAAGCGGATCCGTTTCGTCTGGGACGGCAGCCGGCTGGCGCAGGAATACACCTACCAAAGGCAGCTACACCCATATCTACACCGACCAGGATTCCTACGAACCTTTAGCCCAAATCTTCCACAACGCCAAAGACGAAAAAGCAATATCTCGCCTACATCCACACCGACCAGATCGGCATTCCGCGCGAGATGACCGATATGTACGGCAATCTGCTGTGGTATGGCGAATATAGCGCCTGGGGCCGTCTGAAAAAGGACGAACGGATTTGACCTGAATGCGCACCAGCCGTTCCGGTTGCAGAACCAGTATTACGATAGGGGAAACCGGGCTGCACTATAACTATTTCCGCTATTACGAACCTGAAACCGGTAGGTTTATCAGTCAGGACCCGATTGGGCTTTTAGGGGAAGATAATCTCTACTGGTTTTGGACCAAATACCGCTATATGGGTTGATTTATTTGGGCTATTAAAGTCTGCTAAAGTCCATGCCAAGCAATATGCAAGACAAGTAAGCAAAAACAGAGCCTGTAAGTAAACATCCGACAACAGTGGCAGCTGTTATAGATAAAAACAGGAAGAATTTTTATGGAGAGTGGAAAAACTTAATGATGTTGTACATCCAGAGTTAAAAAGGCATTACCTAAAACTAGTATGGAAAAATGGTCTACTACTAATTGTGCTGAAGTTAATGCTTTAAATAAAGCACTAAAAAGCAAGACCAAGCGCCAAGATGGGAGATTTTTGAGGTTGCCGCAGCTAATGTTAGGGACAGGAAAAACGTAGAAAAACCATGTAAAAATTGCTCTGTTACAGTAAGAAAATGTCATTAGATAATAAGGAATTATTATGACCAAAAATTAATCTATCTAGAAGAGTTATGGATGTATTGCATCAATCAGGTTATAAGAATGAATATTTTTATTTCTGATTTTGAGTATTTTGAAATATTAGAAAAGTATGAAAAGTTTGATTTAACCTTCCGGATTCCGTTAAAGAAGTTTTTAAGAGTTTTTGGAGGTAGAAAAATAATATATGACAATGATTCTATACCAAGTAGGGACGCCAGCTATGAAAATGGATTTTTCCTTAAATTCTGTTTTTAGGAAAACTGAGATTATTTAATGGAAAGAATAAAATATTATAAACAGATATTAAATGTTAAATATTTAATTCCTATCTCAGTAATGCCATCTGGTCCTATGGAATTTTTTTAGTTAATGAAAAAAAGCCATATTTACGGGATATTGGACAATCTCATCCTTTTTTACAAAGGCAATACCATATGGGAAAGTTTAGAAAAGGTATTAGATGGAGATGATGTAATTTTTAAGTAGTTAGTAATATAAATTTTAACAAGCCGTAGCCTGCATAAATTTCTAAATTACAGGTAAGGTGCGTGCCTCAAAAGCACGCACGCGGTTTTTCAATTTTCAGACGGCCTCGATACCTCTTTGAGGCCGTCTGAAACATTTGTTCTTTAATAATCCAATCCTCGTTAGGAGATAATATTATGGATTTTGTCTTATTTGATCACCAACTATTATTGAACAGAAGTAACGATATTGATTATAAAGAAGGCATCATAAAATCAACTATTTCATTAATGAATTTTCTTATGATTTACTCATAGATATTGATCCTTTTAATGAGGACGGTTCTATTAAAGAAAATATCGTTATTAGAAAAGTCTAATGTAACTGATGAAGGATTCCAATTATTTGTTAAACCAGTAAATAATTGGTGGAATGCTTTGGATAGGGAACTCCTCCTGAAAAATTACTATTTTTGGAGAATGGATTAAAAAATTCGTGCTGCGAAAAAGTGAAATTTTATATTTTCAGACGGCCTCAATATCCTTTGAGGCCGTCTGAAACATCCGTTCTTTAACAACCCAATCCCTGTTATACCGGCTGATACTCTTTAGTTTATAGTTTTGACACAGAGGCCGTCTGAAAGTTGGTTTTTCAGACGGCCTCTATAATTTCTACAAAGAGATACTAGAACCGAAATACCATTTTTGGTAGAGGATAATGTTATGTTAGATAGATCATCTTTAATCAAACTTATTGAGCAGTTAAGAAATTTTGAAGGATCAGAAGAGGATGAAGATGCATTTCTTGAAAAAAATTAGAAGATTTGGTTACAGATCCCAATATATCCGACTATATATATTGGACAGATATGAGCCCAGAAGAAATAGCAGATAAGGTGCTTAGTTATAAATCTATCATTCTTCCTGATTTAAGTAAGTCTTAGCAAGCCGGAGCGCGCGTGCCTCAAAGCTACGCATGCAGGTTTTCGGTTTTCAGACGGCCTCTGTAATGAAATAAATTTTTAAATTAAATTTTTCAATAATTGAGAAAGGACGATTAAAAATGCTTTGATTCAGATACAAAAATATGATTTCTGTATGGATAGGAACATCAAATAAGACGTTAGATGAATTTAATAAATACACTGAAGGAATGGAAGATTCAGATTCTCAATGTCCAGCATTTGCAGATTTTGGGGTTTCATTTATTGATTCAGACTTTTTGTAGCTTTTCGTACCAAAAAACGGAGAGATTGTTCCAATTGAAATTTTAGCTGAAGAAATTGGTACACATTCGACCACAGAAGAAATTATAAGAGCATCTAAAAGAAAAAGGTGTGAATGAAGGAATTCTTTGTATTATTATGCAAACGCTACTTTTAAACCCGATGATTCAGAAAAACTTTATAATGACTTAAAATTTATAGGAACGTTTAAAGATCCTAGAAAAAAAGTTTCGTTAAATTGGCTGCCTAGCAAGAAATTGGCTGCCTAGCAAGCTGTAGCTTGCATAAATTTTTAAATTCACAGGTAAGGTGCGTGCCTCAAAGCACGCACGCGGTTTTTCGGTTTTCAGACGGCCTCAATACCATCCTTCCTTGAGGCCGTCTGAAACATCCGTTCTTCTAACAACCCAATCCCTGTTATACCGGCTGATACTCTTTAGTTTATAGTTTATGCACAGAGGCCGTCTGAAAGTTGGTTTTTCAGACGGCCTCTATAATTTCATAAAGAGATACTAGAACCGAAATACCATTTTGGTAGAGGATAATGTTATGTTAGATAGATCATCTTTAATCAAACTTATTGAGCAGTTAAGAAATTTTTGAAGGAACAGAAGAGGATGAAGATGCATTTCTTGAAAAATTAGAAGATTTGGTTTACAGATCCCAATATATCTGACTATATATATTGGACAGATATGAGCCCAGAAGAAATAGCAGATAAGGTGCTTAGTTATAAATCCATCATTCTTCCTAATTTAAGTAAGTCTTAGCAAGCCAGAGCGCGCGTGTCTCAAAAGCACGCACGTAGGTTTTTCGGTTTTTCAGACGGCCTCGATACCCCTCTTTGAGGCCGTCTGAAATATCCGTTCTTTAACAACCAATCCCATTACCGATTGATGCGTTGATTGATATAGAGGCCGTCTGAAAGCTGATTTTTCAGACGGCCTCTGTGCGGCTGGACCGGGCCGGCGACGGTTTCGAGCCGGATAGCGAGGCGGGCGTCTTCCGGGCCGAAGACGGCCGTCTGTACGTCAACCGGTTGAGCACCGTTACCTTCGACAACAGCGAACTGACCGGCATCACCGACGCCTTGGGGCACAACACCCGCCACCACTACGACGGGGGCCGGCAATCCCGTGCGTACCGACTACCCTGACGGCAGCCACGAAAGCTTCGAATACGACCACCTCAACCGGCTGAGCGGCCATACCGACGGCCTCGGCGCCAGAACCGCCTACGAACTGGCGGTGGACGGACTGCCGCTCAAACGCACTCGACGCACTGGGGCACAGCTTTGCCTACGGCTACGACCCGGCCCGCCGGCTGACCGTCCTGACCAACGAAAACGGCGCGCACTACCGGCTCGACTACGACGCGGCCGACAACCTGATCCGCGAAAACGGCTGGGACGGCAAAATCACCGAATACGGCTACGACGAAGCCGGCCAGTTGCGCGAACAGCGCGAATACGGCAGCGACCCGTCCCGACCGCTGCAACTGCACCGCTTCAAACGCGACCTGCTCGGGCGGCTGACCGAAAAAGACCAGCCGCCGCCTCGACCGGCACAGGCATACCGAAGCCTACAGCCGCAGCCGCTACGACTACGACCCGTTCAGCGGCAACCCTGGTCAAAGCCCGCAACGGCCACAGCAGCATCGAACTGGCCTACGACGCCCTCGACCGGCTGGTCGGCGAAACCACCGTCCACCACGGCCACAGCAGCACCGTGCGCTATCACTACGACCCGCTGGGCAACCGCCTGCGTACCGAACTGCCCGACGGCGGCGTACTGGAACAGCTGTATTACGGCAGCGGCCACCTGCACCGCATCAGCTACAACGGCGAGACCGTCAGCGACCTCGAACGCGACGCGCTGCACCGGGAAATCCGCCGCACGCAGGGGCATATCGACAGCGTGTACGACTACGACCCGATGGGGCGGCTGCAACGGCAGCGCAGCAGCGCCCGCGGCGCCGACAAACGCGACGCGCCGGCGGGTGCCGTCAGCCGCAGCTACGCCTACGACAAAGCGGGCAACCTGATCCAGAGTGCCGACCACCGCAGCGGCGTACTGAACTACGTTTACGACAAACTCGGCCGGATTCAGGAAGCCAGGAACAGTCAAACGGGCCACAGCGAAAAAAATTCGCCTTCGACCCGGCGGGCAACATCCTGTCGGCCAACCAACCGGCCGCAGCCAAGTCGGGCCGTCTGAAAACCCCGGCCAACCCCTAACCTGTACGCCGGCAACCGGCTGAAAGAACACAACGGCACCGAATACACCTACGACGGACTGGGCAACCTGATTTACCGCCAGCTGCCCGACGGCGAAAAACCAGTATTTCCAGTACGACACCGAAAACCAACTGGTCCGCGCCGAGATTAAAAAAGAAAGCCGGCAATACCGAAATCTGGGAATACGCCTACGACCCGTTCGGGCGCCGCCTCTCAAAGAGCGCAAAAGACAAACTGGCCTGACCTCGACCGAACCGAAGCGGACCCGTTTCGTCTGGGACGGCAGCCGGCTGGCGCAGGAATACACCTACCAAGGCAGCTACACCCATATCTACACCGACCAGGATTCCTACGAACCTTTAGCCCAAATCTTCTACAACGCCAAAGACGAAAAGCAATATCTCGCCTACATCCACACCGACCAGATCGGCATTCCGCGCGAGATGACCGATATGTACGGCAATCTGCTGTGGTATGGCGAATATAGCGCCTGGGGCCGTCTGAAAAAAGGACGAACGGGTTTTACCTGAATGCGCACCAGCCGTTCCGGTTGCAGAACCAGTATTACGACAGGGAAACCGGGCTGCATTACAACCTGATGAGGTATTACGAAGCGGAGACGGACGGTTCATTAACCAAAGACCCGATTGGGTTGTGGGGCAGGGAGAATCTGTATGCTTTTTGCGCCGAATGCGCAGGCTTGGGTTGATGTTTGGGGACTAGAAGGTGTTAATATCAATTTGTTCCCGTCTAATGAGACAATACATACTTATGCGCAAAGAGTAAAAACAAAACCTAATGTATTCCAAATAGGTGGATATGGTAGTCCTTCCGCAATCATTGATGGCTCTAATGGAAAAGCCTTAACGGCAAAAGACTTGGCACAAAAATTCGATCACATCCAGATTATAAAAGGGATGACTATAGAACTTTTTATCTTGTAACACCGGCAAAGGTAAAAATTCGATCGGGCAGCAACTTGCAAATGAATTAAATACTACAGTCAGGGCTCCTGATCAATTTCTTTGGTATTACTCAGATGGAAATTTGAAACCTATGGGGATGAAGCCAGACCGAACTCAGGATCTCAATCAACCAGGAAAAATGAGGCGTTTTTAAACCTCAAAAACCACATAGGAGGATTGGTAAATGCACAGACGCTGATTTTGTTATTTTTCTCGGCAGGGATTAATTTATTTTTATGCCGTCAACTACTCTTAGCTCCGTTTTTTTCTAATGATAGGAATAAGCAAATGTCTAACCCTGTTTCTACTGGAAGTATTTATTCTTTAAGTCAAAATGAGATTGATTTTTAATAAAAAGCAAATCAAGGTAATAAAAGATGCGGCTTTTAAGCTTTTATGAATATTATTCATTATCTGCCCTAAATGATCAGTTAGCACATAAATGGTTTGCTGAAAAGCTGCTCAAGATGGACATCCTATTGCACAATATAATTTAGCTGTATTTTTATTGCAAAAAGGTAAAAATCTGATGCTGCTTTTTGGGCGAAAAAGCATATGGTAACGGCGTTTCTTTGTCGGACGAACTTTCCAGCTTAATTGAAAAAGAAAAAGATAGCAAAATTGGGTCAAGCCCCAACAAAACTATAAGGTCGCCTGAAAAACAACCTTCAGACGACCTTTGTAATAACAAATCCTAGTCTGTAAAACAAGCCGTAGCCTGCACAGATTTCCAAATTTAATAGGTAGGGTGCGTGCCTCAAAGCACGCACGCGGTTTTTCGGTTTTCAGACGGCCTTAAATCTCTTTGAGTCCGTCTGAAACATCCGTTCTTGAACAATCCAACCCCCATTATCGATTGATACGTTGGTTGATACAGAGGCCGTGGACGTCTGAAATATCTGTTCTTTAAAAATTTCTCATCCATCACCAATACAGAAATAGTTGCAATGACACAGAACCATAATAAAAAGATTAAGAGATTGAAAATAAACTAATTGCAGAACTAGGAATATAATTATGAAAGCATTAAAAATTAATAAATCCTTATGGTCTCTTTCATTAGATTTTTCTTTTCAATAGTAGTGAGATCAATGAGTTAATAAATGTAATAGATATTGAATTACAAGAAGTGGTTATAAGTCCTAATGCTGATATGTGGTATTTTTATTTATGAAAAGAAGAATTTATTTTTAGTTAATGATGTAGATGTCGGCTTAGATATTCGATTTTTCAAAAAAAGAAAATGAAGATTTAGCTAAAAAATTTATTAATAAAATTACTTCTATTGTATCCTTTAAATAAATAAAACAAAGCAAGCCGTAGCCTGCATAAATTTCCAAATTCACAGGTAGGGTGCGTGCCTCAAAGCACGCACGCGGTTTCGGTTTATTAGACGGTCTCAATACCCTTTTTGAGGCCGTCTGAAACATCCGTTCTTTAACAATCCAACCCCATTACCAGTTGATGCGTTGGTTGATATAGAGGCCGTCTGAAAGTTGGTTTTTCAGACGGCCTTTATCGAATAGCCGCGCCCTAACGGTACGACCGTGACGGCAAAAAAACTGCGCGGTTTCGCCTAAGATGCTGTTCGATCACATTGTGGAGCCTGTTCAAATAGTCAGGGTAGTAAATTAGGTGCATTCTCAAGAAGAATGGGGAATATAATAAATTCTAGAAATGGTAAGAAGAAATAGGAAATCTGAAAAAATTAAAACAAGGAAATGTTGTTAATGGATAAAGTTCTATTGGAATTAAAAGCAGAAGGTTATTTTAAATGCTAAATATGGTTCTGACTTTTGAGGCCACTTTCCGATAACGATATGATAGCTATAGCTATGGATACTATCGAAACAACCAATATTCTGGTCGTAGGGAGCTGAGAGTTACGGATAATCTTGATGAAATTACATGGTTTATTTACTGTGGGAATATAATTCTAATGATGATTTCTTTCAACTTTTTGCATATAAGCCATTTAAAAATCTTTACTTCCAATGGTGCTGCCTTATTTAGCCTTAATGGAAGGATTTGGTTTTTGTAATTGATAATGAAGGATATGAGGATGTATGGTGCTTTTGCACATCAGGCATAACTACTATGGAGCTTAGTAAGCCGTAGCCTGCATAAATTTCCAAATTCATAGGTAGGGTGCGTGCCTCAAAGCACGCACGCAGGTTTTTCGAGTTTTTCAGACGGCCTCAATATTCTTGAGGCCGTCTGAAACATCCGTTCTTTAACAATCCGATTCCCTGTTATCGGTTGATACATTAATTGACATAAGAGGCCGTCTGAAAGTTGGTTTTCAGACGGCCTCTACGCCTACGACAAAGCGGGCAATCTGATCCAGAGCGCCGACCACCGCAGCGGCGTACTGAACTACGTTTACGACAAACTCGGCCGGATTCAAGAGACTAGGAACAGCCAAACGGGCCACAGCGAAAAATTCGCCTTCGACCCGGCGGGCAACATCCTGTCGGCCAACCAACCGGCCGCAGCCAAGTCGGGCCGTCTGAAAACCCCGGCCAACCCCAACCTGTACGCCGGCAACCGGCTGAAAAGAACACAACGGCACCGAATACACCTACGACGGACTGGGCAACCTGATTTACCGCCAGCTGCCCGACGGCGAAAACCAGTATTTCCAGTACGACACCGAAAACCAACTGGTCCGCGCCGAGATTAAAAAGAAAGCCGGCAATACCGAAATCTGGGAATACGCCTACGACCCGTTCGGGCGCCGCCTCTCAAAGAGCGCAAAGACAAACTGGCCTGGACCTCGACCGAACCGAAGCGGACCCGTTTCGTCTGGGACGGCAGCCGGCTGGCGCAGGAATACACCTACCAAGGCAGCTACACCCATATCTTACACCGACCAGGATTCCTACGAACCTTTTAGCCCAAATCTTCTACAACGCCAAAGACGAAAAGCAATATCTCGCCTACATCCACACCGACCAGATCGGCATTCCGCGCGAGATGACCGATATGTACGGCAATTTGCTGTGGTACGGGGGAATATAGCGCCTGGGGCCGTCTGAAAAAAGGACGAACGGGTTTACCCGAATGCGCACCAGCCGTTCCGGTTGCAGAACCAGTATTACGATAGGGAAACGGGGTTGCATTACAACCTGATGCGCTATTACGAAGCGGAGACAGGACGGTTCATTAACCAAGACCCGATTGGGTTGTTGGGTGGGGAGAATCTGTATTCGTTTGCGCCGAATGCTCAAGGTTGGATTGATTTCTTGGGTATGGCTCGCCAAAAAGCTCGACCGGGGACATATGGAGCAGAAAAGAGCAAGACATACAGGAGGAGAGACTAACCACGTTCCTGCATTCAATTCTTATGAAGGGCTCCCTAATACACCAACTCAAAACACTATGGACCAGCGTTTCACATGGATTACGCTGACCATAGAGGAATGAGTACAACAGGTTCCTCCTCGTCATGCTGTTGCCTTTAGAGCACAACAAAGAGCGTATATCAAATCAGGAAGATGGGATTTGGCGATGGAAATGGATATTAGAGAAACAAAAACAAAAATTCGGCGATAAATACGATAGAAGAATGAGAAGGATGATTTCGGAAACTAAACGGCAAGGACGAATTTCTAGAAAAACAAGCAGCTAGACTACGTAGAATTATCGGTAAATGTTCTTAATTTTAAGTTGAAAAAATTGGAAGGGTTTTAATATGACTTATTTAATCAAACCATATGAATCAATTGGTAATTTTTCATTTGGTACTTCGCTTGAAGAAATGCAAAAAGAATATGGGAAACCAGCAAAGATAGTTGAAGATAATATTATGAATAATAAAATAGAATATAGAAATGCTCTGTGAACTTGTTTATGAAAACGATAAATTGGTTTATGGTTATTGTCTAAAGGATTCTAATCCCATGTTGGGAGATATTGATATATTTAAAAATTCAATCGAAGACCTTAAAGCTATCGATTCAGATTTTATTGAAGGAAAAATATATTCTATTCAAGAATCTCGGAGTTTGCATAGGAGGTATGACAGGCAAATTCCTGAAGGTAAGTTATTAATTGCATTTGATAAAAATCATCTTGATTTTTGAAAATTTTAGTGAAGTATGATGAAGAAAAAAAGGATATGTTAATTTCAAATTTTCAGAAAGCAAACCAAATATAAATAATATATTGGTCGGACTAGATTTAGATTATTCAAATAAAGTAATGGCACCAGATGGCCATGAATTGGCATTGATTGCTTTTATACCGATTGAAAATTTATTAGCTATTGCACCTCAATTTTGAAAAAGATTTTTCAAGAAAAGGAATATAAAGATAAAGCAATTTACGTATTATGAAGAAGAAGAAGATTATTTTCTCGACTACATTACTGAAATTGATGATGCTATTCAAGGGTATACAAAAAGTTATTGTTGGGGATAAAAATCAGTTTAAGTTTAACTTGGAGAATTTTCTATCCAATCAACCCTATTGAAAAATTTAGATGAAATGAGTTTTTTTAGGTGGGCAGCCCGAATATTTACAACAAGAAAGTTATGATTTTTCAGAAAATATATTTTCATAGGTCAAATCTTAGGAATGGATTTTACCCGAAAAAGTAAATGAAATTTTTATCTAACTCGGAATGTTGGGTATATTTTTATAAATCGAGATCTATCGGGTGGATTATTCTTTTGTGCAAGCGACTTAAACAAATATATATTTAAGCATATATATAGCAAGCCGTAGCCTGCATAAATTTCCAAATTCAGGTAGCGTGCGTGCCCTCAAAGCACGCACGCAGGTTTTCGGTTTTCAGACGGCCTCCAACACCAACCCAGCCCGGACACAGCACCACCGTCCGCCATCATTACGACCTGTTGGGGCAACCTGCGCACCGAACTGCCCGACGGCGGCGTACTAGAACAGCAGTATTACCGCATCAGCTACAACGGCGAGACCGTCAGCGACCTCGAACGCGACGCACCGCATAAGCAAGCGTAGGGTCAGGCTGCCAAACCCAGCTGTCTTTCAATTTAACTAACAAAAGGCCGTCTGAAAATCCCGTATCAGGTTTTCAGACGGCCTTTTACTCAGTTAACCCCTACTATTCAACTGTAACGGATTTCGCTAGGTTACGCGGTTTGTCCACATCCGTACCACGTGCGAGGGCGGTGTGGTAGGAAAGGAGCTGCACGGGGATGGTATGCACGATCGGCGAGAGTACGCCGACATGGCGCGGGGCGCGGATGACGTGCACGGCGTCGGTAGCGTTGAAATTGCTGTCCAGGTCGGCGAAAACGAAGAGTTCGCCGCCGCGTGCGCCGACTTCCTGCATATTGGCTTTTGACTTTGTCCAAGAGACTGTCGTTGGGGGCGATGACGACAACGGGCATATTTTCGTCCACCAAGGCCAACGGGCCGTGTTTCAGCTCACCTGCAGGGTAAGCTTCGGCGTGGATATAGGTAATCTCTTTCAGCTTCAACGCGCCTTCGAGGGCAATTGGGAAGTGGATGCCGCGGCCCAGGAAGAGTGCGCTGTTTTTCTTGGCGAATTTCTGCGCCCAGGCGGCAATCTGCGGCTCGAGGTTGAGGGCGTGTTGCACACTGCCGGGCAGTTGGCGCAATTCTTCGATATAGGCGTGCGCTTGTTCTTCGGATATTAAGCCGCGCTGTTTACCCAAGGTTACCGCCAAGCCGAACAATACAACCAGTTGCGTGGTGAACGCTTTGGTGGAAGCGACGCCGATTTCTGCACCGGCGCGGGTGTACAGCACCAATTCGCTTTCGCGCGGCAGGGCGGATTCCATGACGTTGCAGATAGACAGGCTGTGTTTGTGCCCTAAGGATTGCGCGTATTTCAGGGCTTCCATCGTGTCCAATGTTTCGCCGGATTGGGAGATGGTGATGACGAGCTGTTCGGGATCGGCAATCACGTCGCGGTAGCGGTATTCGCTGGCGATTTCCACATCGGTCGGCATTTTGGCGATGGATTCGAGCCAGTATTTGGCGGTCAGCGCGGCGTAGTAGGGATGTGCCGCAGGCGAGGATTTCGATGCTGCGGATGTCGTCGAACACTTCGCGTGCGTTCGCGCCGAAGTTTTTCGGGTTCGAAGCCGCCGTCAAGGAAAGACTTCGGCGGTATCGGCGATGGCGCGCGGTTGTTCGTGGATTTCTTTTTGCATGAAGTGGCTGTACGGGCCCAACTCCAGCGACGCGAGCGACAGTTCGGATACTTTGACGGTGCGTTGGGTTTCAGCACCGGTTTTGTCAATGAGTTTGTCGATGCCGTTTGCGCTTAGAAGGGCAATGTCGCCGTCTTCCAAATAGGCGATGCGGCGGGTGAAGGCGATGACGGCGGATACGTCGGAGGCGATGAAGGTTTCTTGGTCGCCCAATGCTACCAGTAACGGGCAGCCCATGCGTGCGACCACCATTTCTTCGGGTTTGTCCTGCGCCATCACGGCGATGGCGTATGCGCCGTGGAAACGGGCGGTGGCTGCGCGGACGGCTTCAAACAGTTTGCCGCCGTTTTGGGTGTATTCGTGATTGACGCTGTGGGCGATGACTTCGGTGTCGGTTTGCGATTCGAAGGTGTAACCTAAGGCTTTGAGGCGTTCGCGTTCGGCTTCGAAGTTTTCGATGATGCCGTTGTGGACGACGGCAATCATGCCGCCGGAGATGTGGGGGTGGGCGTTGGGTTCGGTTACGCCGCCGTGGGTCGCCCAGCGGGTATGGCCGATGCCGATGTCCGAACACGCCTTTTTCGCGCGCGGCATCTTCCATCAGCTGCACGCGGCCGACGCGGCGCACGCGTTTGATTTTTGCCGTCTGTGTTCACGGCAATACCCGACGAGTCATAGCCCGCGATATTCAAGGCGTTTGAGACCGTCGGTCAGAAAAATCGACTACATTGTGATTGGCGCGGATGGCGCCGACGATACCGCACATATGAGTTCCTTAGTATCAATATGGGGCGGTAGCCCCGTTGGTAAAATCCGCAACGCTGACTTTCAGACGGTACGGGTGGCTAAAATCCGTGGAAAATCGCGTCAAGCTCTTTTTCGTCATTAACGATGGCTGCCGCAAGACGGCAAACAGACAGGCAGTTTTCATGATGTTTCTCTAATTGATTTTCAGACGGTCTCTATTAATTTTGCATCTTTATTTTGATGATATTTCTTCCGATTTACAGGAGGGCGGCAGCAAATCTTTTGCGTATATCGTTGCGGGATTCGCAAAGCCAAATAACTTTTCCTTCAGATACTTGCGGTATTACGCGCAAGATGTTCCCTTGTATATTGGCGGGCAGAGAATTGTTATCATTGAAGCGGGCATACAATATGCCGTTATCCACCTCGAAAATCACGCCAATAATTTTCCATACCGGATATGGTCAAATCCTCTGTCGGAATATTGATTGATGCGATATTGTCGGGTTGTTCGGCAATACGTTTGCCGAGTTGGTCACGCGCCTGAACCAAGTAGGAATCGGCATCAACCATTTGGGCGCGGGCTGTATAGTCCAAGTAGGCGGGCAGGGCAATGGCGGAGATAATGCCTACACTTATAATAAAAAGTTGGATATAGCTCAAAAATCAATCCAGCCAATGCAAGTCCCTGAGCCTTTTTGTCCGGTATGTTTAATTTGACTGCGGGCAATATGGCTGAAGATGATGGCCAGTAAAGGCCTGACAAGTATGACAATCCAACCGGTTACGCTCAATACCAAGCTGGCAATGGCAAGACCGTTGGTTGGCGGCTGATTGGGACGGTTGTCGGAATTTTGTGGTGGGCTATAGTGAGTGTAAGGCTGGTTTTTGCATGATTATCCTTATTAAATAAATTATAACAAGCGGAAAGAATTAAGTTTAGAGAAGAACAAGGCCGTCTGAAACATCTGCCTTATTTCTTATCCCTTTTCGGGACGTACCCAGCCTTCAATCACGGTTTGGCGGGCGCGGGCGAGGGCGAGTTTGTTGTCTTCGACGTTTTTTTGGTAATCGCGCTGCCTGCGCCTGTGGTTACTTTGTTGCCGAGGGTGACGGGGGCGACTAGGACGCAGTTGGAGCCGATGCGGACTTCGTCGCCGATGATGGTTTTGTATTTGTTCACGCCGTCGTAGTTGGCAATGATCGTGCCTGCGCCGAAGTTGGTCTTGTTGCCGACTTCGGCGTCGCCGATGTAGGTGAGGTGGTTGGCTTTTGGTGCCTTTGCCGATGGAGGCGTTTTTGATTTCGACGAAGTTGCCGACGTGTACGTCGTCTGAAAGGCGGGCTTGCGGACGCAGGCGGGCGTAGGGGCCGATTTGGTTGTTTTGTCCGACTTCGCAGTCTTCGAGATGGGAGAAGGGGGCGATTTTTGCTGTTTGCGCCGATTTTGGCGTTTTTAATGACGCAGTTTGCGCCGATTTCGACGTTGTCGCCGATTTCGATGTCGCCTTCGAGGACGACGTTGACGTCAATCACGACGTCTTGTCCGTGTTTCAGACGACCTCTTAAAGTCGAAGCGGGCGGGGTCGCGCAGGGTAACGCCTGCTTTTGAGCAATTCTTGCGCCTGTTCGGTTTGGAAGATGCGTTCGAGTTCGGCGAGCTGGAGTTTGTTGTTCACGCCGGCGGCGAGGTGGGAGGCGCGCACTTGGACGGGATGGACTTTGATGCCGTCGGCAACGGCTTTGGCGATGAGGTCGGTCAGGTAGTATTCGCCTTGGGCGTTGTTGCTGGAGAGGCTGTTCAGCCAGTTTTTCGAGTTTGGCGTTGGGCAGGACGAGGATGCCCGTGTTGATTTCGCGGACGGCTTTTTGGGCGGCGTCGGCGTCTTTTTCTTCGACGATAGCGGTTACGCTGCCTTGGCTGTCGCGGATGATGCGGCCCAAGCCTGTCGGGTCGGCGGGAACGTCGGTCAACAGGCCGACTTCTGCTGCCTGCGGCTTCGAGCAGGGTTTCGAGGGTGGCGGTGTCGATCAGGGGAACGTCACCGTACAGCACCAGCGTGCGAGCCTTCGGCGGCAAGGTGGGGCAGGGCGGTTTTGACGGCGTGGCCGGTGCCGAGTTGTTCGGTTTGTTCGACCCAGACGATGTCGCGTTTGACGGTGTCTAAAACTTGGTCTTTGCCGTGTCCGATGACGACGCAGATGTTTTGGGGATTCAGGGCGGCGGCGGTGTCGATAACGCGCTCGACCATGGGCTTGCCGCCGATGCGGTGCAGCACTTTGGGCATTTTGAATACATGCGCGTGCCTTGCTGGCGGCGAGGATGACGATGTTGAGGGGTGTTGTGGACATGGGGATTCTTTCGGCTGATGGAATTTCGCTAGATGGATAGAGGCCGTCTGAAAAACGGGTTTCAGACGGCGTTACGGTTGCGTCTACGCTGTGTTATTCGGCGGTTGTTTCGTTTTGTTTTTGGGGTTTTTGCCAGTTTGTACCGCGTACGTCCCGTTCGGCGTTCATCGCAGGCCGGATGGCATGTTGTTCGGGGCGGAACTGGTTATAGCGCATGTTGCGGGAGTAGGTGCCGTCCTGATAATAGACGCGCGTGCCTTTTTCGTATTTCTGCCGCAGTGAGTGTGGCCGTCGGCATTTTGGTAGGTCTCCCATGTGCAGCCTCGCCAGCGGCAGCGGCCAGAATCATTGCTAAATAGCGCATTTTCGGTTTCCTTAAACAGATAATATTCAAATTGTAATGAATTTGCGTATCGATTCATAGTGGCGGCCCCTGTTTCCGATGCCTTTACGGCCCGACATTGCCGCCCCACTCTGCCAGCGCGGCCATGCCGGAAACGGCGGCGTCGGTAAAGGGCAGCGGATGCGCGTGCCGGCCGAACCATACGGTCCGCATACCCAGCATTTTGGCGGTGTGCAGGTTGTCGGCGCTGTCGTCCACCATGATGCAGGCGGCGGGATGTGTTGCCAGCAGACGACAGACATTCAAATAGGCGCGCCGGTCAGGGTTTGTAGAGCAGGCCGAAGTCTTCGGTGCCCGCCAACAGGTCGAAATATTTTTTTCCAACCCGAGGGGCGTTGACGACGGCGCGGACGTAAAACGACGGACCATTCGAGAATACTGTTTTTCGACCTTTCAGACGGCCCAAAGTTTCTTCGGTGCTTTCAATCGGCGTGAGTTTGGCTAAAATTTCATCAAGGTGGGATTGGCGCAGAAAGTCGCCGACATCGATTTCAGGATGGTGGATTTTGCAGTCCGGCCAGCGTGGCGCCGTAGCGGTGCCAGTAATCCTGCCTGAGGCGCGAGGCTTCTTCTTCGGGCAGGTTCAGACGGCCCGCCAGATATTCGGTCATGCGGAGGTTGATGAGGTAGAAAATGCCCGCATCGGCGTTGTAGCAGCGTGTTGTCGAGGTCGAACAGCCAAACGGTTTCGTTCATCGTTAATTCCGGATTAAAAACGGCAGAGGCGGTATGGCATGATGGCTGCCTTATCTGCACAATAAGAAAGGAAGAAATAATGAAACTGCATCGTCTTCTCCGGCATCGCCGCACTGATGCTCTGCCTGAATGCGTGGGGGCAGGCGGAGGTTCGCCTCGCGGTGCACAAAACGTTCAAACTGCCCAAGGAAACCATCGCCCGATTCGAAAAAGCCAACGACGCCAAGGTTTCGGTCATCACGGCGGGCAGCGGCAACGAAATGCTCAACGCTGATTTTAAGCAAGGCCAATCCGATTGCCGATGCGGTATACGGTTTGGACAATGCCAACATCGGCAAGGCGCGGCAGGCCGGTATTTTGGCGGAGCGGCAACCCGAATCCGCGCCTGCTTCGGCCTCCATGCCGGTGGCGTTGGCGGTGGATTACGCCTATGTCGCGCTCAATTACGACAAAGAATGGTTTGAGAAACACAAACCGGCGCTGCCCAAAACCATGCAGGATTTGGCCAAACCCGAATATAAAGACCTGCTGGTCGTGCCCAACCCGGCCACATCCAGCACCGGCCTGACCTTCCTGCTGGCCAATATCGGCGGCATGGGCGAAGAGGCGGCGTTCAAATGGTGGGCGCAAATGCGGCAGAACGGCGTGAAAGTGGCTAACGGCTGGAGTGAGGCGTATTACACCGATTTCACCCGCAACGGCGGCGCATATCCCCTCGTCGTCAGCTACGCCACCAGCCCTGCGGCCGAAGTGCATTTTTCCAAAGGCAAATTCAACGTGCCGCCGACTGGCAACCTCTTCCTCAAAGGCGGCGTGTTCCGCCAAGTAGAAGGCGCGGCGGTATTGAAAGGTGCGAAACAGCCGGTGCTGGCGGCAAAACTGGTGCAATGGCTGCAAAGCGGCGAAGTGCAAAAAGCCCTGCCGACCGAAATGTGGGTCTATCCCGCAGTGAAAAACACGCCGCTGCCCAAAGTGTTCGAGTTTGCCCAGCCCCGCAGCATAACGATTCACCGGGCCGTACCGACATCGACGCCAAGCAGAAACAGTGGCTTAGCTGCTGGACGCGGACAGTGTTAAAATAGCCGCCCCGCGCATAGTGGAAAACCGTTGTCCCCGCTCGTCAAAAGGCCGTCTGAAACCGAAATACCGTTTCAGACTGGGCCTTTTTTCAGGTTGAGATGTTTCAAAGCATAACCAGAAACTTTAGCGGTATATATTGGCTCATATTGACCGAATTACAAATAATTCAATTATGAAGCCCTGATGAAAGGATGATGCATAATCAGAAAAAATATACCCTGACGATTTGGGGATTTCAACAGCCCTTTGTAAGTGCCTCGTCCCAGTACGGCGACCCGTACAAAGACGTGCCGAAAGAGGTTGACGGACATCCGGTGTACGAAGTGCCGTTTGAGCAGCCGTTGGTTATCGACCCGAAGAAGGAGCAGGTGTTTTATTTTAAAATTGAATAAGAAATTTGAAATAGGCAATAGCTCAATATTCGGACTGTTGTCTTGAGACCAGATTCAAATATAGTTGCAAAGCATATTGTCGATGGAGTAGAACAGTATAAAACTCAGGAAATTCCAAAGTATGCAAAATACAGGAATTTGATCGTGAATTGGTTGAAAAAGGACTGTTGCAGTTTGAAATGTCCCTGCAACATTTTTGACAAACAAGGAAAAGAAGTCAAAGTAGGGCTGAAAGAGGGTGGTATCAACTATGATTTAGACGTATTGCAAAAAGTGCCGACAAAAACATCCTATCCGTTTTGAGAGTAAAGAGAAATATTTTACGGCAAAATACCCTGAATCCGGCGATTCCCTTGAGATAGATCACGAAGACTATCTTTCAACCAATATTATCGTAGCAGGTTTTTAATACAGGATATAGGGGATATTACAAACTTACGGTCAGACCGTTGCAGCAATATCCCGATTATCCCAAGTTGAAATTAGGCATTTATGTCAATATAGAACGTACCCCAAAATGATTTTATAGAAAGGAAATTATTATGAGTGGAAAAAGATATGCCCTGACGATTTTAGGATTTCTAACAGCCCTTTTGTGCCTGTCCGTTTCAATACGGCGACCCGTACAAAGACGTGCCGAAAGAGGTTGACGGACATCCGGTGTACGAAGTGCCGTTTGAGCAGCCGTTGGTTATCGACCCGAAGAAGGAGCAGGTGTTTTATTTCAGTTGAAGAAAAATATCTTCCTAAGAATCAGGCTCGTAATCAAACCATATATATTATGACAATGTATCCGTATGGAGATAAAAATATTTTGACATTGATAATGGGATTATCATGAATGATATTTTAATTAAAATAAATTAGCAAAATTTGAGACAAAACTTGTCCATTTCGATAAAACGGAAAGAAAAACCCAAATTGGACTGAGCGACAGCCATATCTATCGTTCGATTTGTTTGATACTCCACTTGAAGCTGTAAATGTACCTCGATTCCAAAGTAATCAGACACAGTTTATAGCAGATACGGCTATCGATGAATGTCCGTCTCCAGAGTATTTGACATGGTGAAGAATACAGCATTCATGAAAATTGATGGCATTTCCTAATACACAGGAAAAAGGAGGCTATTACCGCCCTATCAATCCGGAGCCTTACACCAATATCCTGACTATCCGAAGCTTAAATTATGGTATATGTAAGTTTTCCACCTAGCGGCAAATAATTTTTAAAGGAAATGTAATGAGTAACAAAAATACACTTTGACCATTTATGGCTAGCACCCGGCACACCTCTATTTGATATAGACACGGGGAAACCTCAATTGGATGAGGAAACAAAGCAGCAAAAACCTCCCTGCCCGGTCATGTATTCTACGGCATCAGCGAAGATGGCGGACGTACCATCCATTCCCTACGGTTTTGCTCCGCCTAAAGATACCGAGAAATATCACTGGTATCATCCCGACAAACCGGGGGATGTACAAAAAGGCGAGCACAAAGAGTACCGAAATCCGGTTTACGAACGCACTATGGAGATTACCGAAAGAACAATATGAAAAGCATTACAGAAATTTGGGGAAAACCCTCAAAATTACGGTTTCAACAGAAGCACTTATAACTGGACGACTCAACAGTTGCATCGACTTTACTTTTACCGCCCTCTACCGCAGCGGAATATATAAGGGTAAGGAATACATCCATCATTTCGAGGGGGTAGAGGTGGCAGAACCCGTAATAATTCGCACGAAGGGCAATCAGGGTATTGCCGAATATTGAAGAGTTCGACAAGATTCCCAACCAGATTCCCGGCAGTAATTTGAACCACACCATTAAAAAGGAAATGCCCAGCCGCACTTTCGGACGGTGGCTTATCAGTGAAAAACGAACGCGAACAGTCGTATCAATACGCACAGGCAGATTCTGCCAAACCGACCCTACGTATCGAAGATATGCCGCAATACGCGCAAAACATCACCATCAGGGCAAAAGAATGTTTCGTTGATTTTTGCCGTCATGAAAACATCCCTTACCGTGAAGAAGATTTGGACAGGATTGGTATGTCGATAGCGGCGGCAGGTTACGCACAAGGGCTGCGCGGCGTATCGCTGATTGATGTTGACGAACGCACTAGGGAAACTCGAGTATCGCCCACGAATCTCCCGACCCTAAATGAGGGCGGTGGTCAATATGGATAAGGCAGCCGTTACCCCGACTGCGGAAAGCCTGAACAAATCCAGCAGACGGCGCAGCGGTTTGAATACGAAGAACAGCAAAGGCAATATGCACAATCCCAATCGCGCGGGATGGTTTTGTCCTGATGCAACGAAAGTAAAGAAGGCCGTCTGAAAACCTTGTTTTGGGGTTTCCAGACGGCCTTTTGCTGAATAAAGGTCTTCTGTTTGATTAAGGCACATCCGCTTGAGCAAATCCGCCGTTTCCCCGATGATGCAGCAGTATCTCGCCATCAAATCGCAACACGCTGACAAGCTGGTGTTTTTACCGCATGGGTGATTTTTACGAGCTGTTTTTGGATGACGCGGTGGAAGCGGCGAAGCTGTTGGACATTACCCTGACCACCCGCGGGCAGATGGACGGCGTGCCGATTAAGATGGCGGGTGTGCCGTTTCATGCGGCGGAGCAGTATTTGGCGCGGCTGGTGAAGATGGGTAAAAGCGTGGCGGTGTGCGAGCAGGTGGGCGAAGTCGGCGCGGGTAAAGGGCCGGTGGAGCGCAAAGTCGTGCGCATCGTTACGCCCGGCACGCTGACCGACGCGGCGTTTTTGGAAGACAGGAAACCAACCGCATCGCGGCGGTGAACGCGGATAAAAAACACATCGCCATCGCGTGGGCATCTTTGCAAAGCGGCGAATTCAAAAACCAAGCTGACGACGGCGGGACAAACTCGCCGACGAGCTGGCGCGTTTGCAGGCGGCGGAAATCCTGTTGCCCGAAGGCAAAGTCTGCCTGACGGTTTTCAGGCAACCTCTGCCAACATCACACGTCTGAACTCGTGGCAGTTTGCCGCCGACGCGGGCGCGAAATTATTGACCGAATACTTCGGCTGCCAAGACCTGCACGGCTTCGGTTTGGACGGCAAGGAACACGAAGCCGCCGTCGGCGCAACGGGCGCGCTGTTGAACTACATCCGCCTGACGCAAAAACCTGTTGCCGCAACACCTCGACGGCATTTCGCTCAGAAACCGACAGCCAATATATCGGCATGGACGCCGCCACGCGCCGCAATCTCGAAATCACGCAACCCTCTCCGGCAAAAACGCCGACCCTGTTTTTCCATACTCGACGGCTGCGCCACCCGCATGGGCAGCCGCCTTTTGGCACTCTGGCTGCACCACCCCTTACGCAGCCGCGCCCCTATCCGCGCCCGCCAAGAAGCCGTTGCCGCGCTGGGTTCGCAGATACGAAACCCTGCAAGGCCGTCTGAAAAACATCGCGGACATCGAACGCATCGCCGCCCGCATCGCCGTCGGCAACGCCCGCCCGCGCGATCTTGCCGCCCTGCGCGACAGCCTGTTTGCCCTGTCCGAAATCGAATTGTCCGCCGAGGGCAGCAGTCTCTTAGAAACCCTCAAAGCCGTTTTTCCCCGAAACCCTGCCCGTCGCCGAAACCCTCAAAGCCGCCGTAATGCCCGAACCCGCCGTCTGGCTCAAAGACGGCGGCGTCATCAACTAAAGGCTATTCGGCAGGGAACTCGACGAGTTGCGCCACATCCAAAACCACGGCGACGAATTCCTGCTCGACCTCGAAGCGCGCGAACGCGAGCGCACCGGCCTCTCCACCCTCAAAGTCGAGTTCAACCGCGTCCACGGCTACTACATCGAGCTATCCAAAGTCCAGGCCGAACAAGCCCCGCCGACTACCAACGCCGCCAGACCCTGAAAAAACGCCGAACGCTTCATCACCCCGAACTCAAAAACCTTCGAAGACAAAGTCCTGACCGCGCAGAGCAGGCATTGGCATTGGAAAAACGCCTGTTTGAAGCCCTCCTCAAAGACATTCAGACGACCCTTCCCAGCTTTCAAAAAGCCGCCAAAAGCCGCTGCTGCGCTGGACGTACTCTCCACCTTCGCCGCCACCGCCGCCGAACGCGGCTTCGTCTGCCCATGAGTTCGCCGACTACCCCGTCATCCGTATCGAAAATGGCCGCCATCCCGTCGTCGAGCAACAAGTGCGCCACTTCACCGCCAACCACACCCGCCTCGACCACAAACACCGCCTTATGCTTTTAACCGGCCCAAACATGGGCGGCAAATCCACCTACATGCGCAAGTCGCCCACATCGTCCTCATGGCGCACACCGGCAGCTTCGTGCCTGCCGATGCCGCTCAAATCGGCCCCATCGACCAAATCTTCACCCGCATCGGCGCATCGGACGACTTAGCTTCCAACCGCTCCACCTTCATGGTCGAAATGAGCGAAACCGCCTACATCCTCCACCACGCCACCGACCAATCCCTCGTCCTCATGGACGAAGTCGGACGCGGCACCTCCACCTTCGACGGCCTCGCCCTCGCGCACGCCATCGCTGAACACCTGCTGCAAAAAACAAATCTTCAGCCTCTTCGCCACCCACTATTTCGAGCTGACCCGCCTGCCCGAAGCCCACGCAACCGCAGTCAACATGCACCTATCCGCGCTCGAACAAGGACAAGACATCGTCTTCCTCCACCACATCGAACCCGGCCCCGCCAGCAAAGCTACGGCATCGCCGTCGCCAAACTCGCCGGCCTGCCCAACCGCGCCCTTAAAGCCGCCCAAAAACATCTGGACGAACTCGAAGCCCAAGCCGCCGCCGTCCGCCCGCAGTTGGACATCTTCAGCATGATGCCGTCTGAAAATAGGGGTAGAAGAGGAAGAGATTAGGTGTGCCGACAATCCGCCAGCAGATGCCTTGGTCGAAGCCTTGGCGCAGATCCAGCCCGACAACCCTCACGCCGCGCGAAGCCTTGGATGCTTTGTATCGTTTGAAGCAGATGGCGGAGAAACCGTAAACCAAATGCCGTCTCGAAACAAATTTCCTTTCCCGCCATTTCTGCCTGACGGGAAAGGGGAAATTTTCACGGAACTAAAACGGCTTCCGTGGTAGTTTGCTGCGGTATTTGCTGCCACCGCCGAACCTGTTACTTATATGGAGACCTGATTCCTTCTTGCAGGAAAGGCGCAGCCGTAATTTCTTACCGGAGCCTGTTCTATGGCCTTGTTATTCTGGTCAAGCCGCCTTGCGATTCGAGACCGAAAACCGTTACAGCCCCAGCAGCCCCTGTCCCAAAAACCGCCTTTTTCTACACCGGGCAGGATGAAGAAATAGCCGCCGCCGAAGGGGCTGATGTATTCTTCCAGCGGTTCGCCGTTGAGCAGGTTTTGGACGAAGATGAAGCCGTCGGCGAGGTTGGCTTGGTAGCAGATGAATACCAAGCCGACGTCGAGCTGGCCGTTGGCGGCGAGGCCGCGGGAGTAGTTGAAGCGCGGCGGTAGAGCAGGTGTTTTTTCGCGAGCTCAGGGTCGCGCGGGTTGGCGAGCCTCATGTGGCTGTCTTTTGGGGGGTGGTTTTGCCGTCGGGGTCTTTTGGCGAAGTCGGCGGTATCGCTCTTTTTGCCGTCCATGGGGGCGCCGCTGTATTTGCGGCGACCGAAGATTTCGGTTTTCGTTCCCTGCAAGGGTTCTGTCCCAGAATTCGACGAAGTGGCGGATGAGGCGGACGGCTTGGTAGCTGCCGTTTTTCGCCCAGGCGGGTTCGTCTTGGCTGTTGGCGGCGATGCCCGTCCAGAGGACTTGGTCGGCAATTTTGGGATCGGATGACGTCGGGGTTGCCGGAGCCGTCGCGGAAGCCTAAGAGGTTGCGGGCGGCGATGGCGCCGGGTTCGGCTTTGAGCAGCCAGCCGTCTATGCTCCAGCGGATGACGGCGGTTTTGGGCGGTGTTTTTGATGATGTCGCGCAGGGCGGCTTGGCAGGTTTCGGGGTGAAGGCGCAGATTTGGAGGCTGAGGTCGCCGTCGCACCATGATTTTTGAGGCGGTCGTTGGGGAAGTCGCGCATTTCTTGAAGATGGCGGGGTTTTGTCTTTGAGTCCGAAGCGGTCGTCAAAGAGGCTGCTGCCGACGCCGACGGTGATGGTGAGGCCGTCGGGGCGGAATGTTTTTGCTGAGCAGGCCGCCGCCTGCGGAGTTTTTCGTCGCCGTCTTGGTATTCGCCGCCTTGGGTGAGGAATTCGATGCGGGCGGTGAGGTGCGGAAGAGGTTTTTCGAGTTGTTTGGGGTCTTTGGCGGTTACGTCGAAGGCGCACATGATGCCGAAGAGTTGGTGCGGGGTGGTGATGCCGGCTTGGTGCGTGCCGTAGCAGGGGTAGGCTTGCGGGGAGTGTTCGTTGAGACGGGTCTCGGCGGCGGTTTCGCCTTGTTGTTTGCCGGCGAACCAGCCTGCCGCGCCGGCTGCGCCTGCGGCTAGGACGGTTTTGAACAGGGTGCGTTTGGTCGGTTGGGTGGGTTGTGAGTTGTCTTGGCTCATGGCGGAGTCCTTTGCGGGGATTCGGGCTGCGGTATGTACGCGGTTGTTTTTGTTTAAGTTTGCTATTTTGAATTTTTCAGACGACGTTTAAGGTCGTCTGAAAACTGAATCATCGATCAATCCAATAAACGGTAAGGGATGCGCGATTTCGCGTGCGTGGCTGCGCACACACCCTACCTGTTTTTCTACCGGAGGATTAGCGGACCTCCGAAATGCCTGCATTTGGGGCAAACCAAGCTTCGCAGGAAGCTGAATCTTGGAACAGCGATACAGCTAACCCGTTTAATTTTTGATACGGCTGTCAGCAGGGGCAGGTTGGGTTGGCAAACCCGACCCAGCCTACGATTTCTGTATTCGGGTTTTTCGCGAGCAAAGCCCACGCTACGGCCTTTCCCTTTCCGTGGGAGAGGACATCAGCGATAAGTTTTCAGACGACCCCTGTATTTCTTCAAAAGGTCGTCCTGAAACGGGCGGGTCAAGTTTATTTGAGACCCAGTGTGCCGCGCAGTTGGCTCAGGTCTTCGGCAAGGGCGTTAATCGGTGCCTGAAGGGTTTTGCGGTCTTCGTCGCTGAGTTTGTCGTAGGTTTCAAAGCCGTCTTTGGTTTTTGTATTTGGCGAGGATGTCGGTGACTTGTTTGAAGTTGGCATCGACTTTCTCGAGCAGAGCTTTGTTTTTCTCGGCAATCATCGGACGGAAGAGTTCGACGATTTTTCGCGCCTTCGATGTTGGCTTGGAAGTCGCTCAAGTCGGTGTGGCTGTAACGGTCTTCTTCGCCGCTGATTTTGCTGCCGGCAACTTCTTCAATCAACACTGCCGCGCCGCCGACGACTTTGTTCGGCGGGAAGGAGAGGGCGTCGATTTCTTTTTGCAGGATTCAACGTCTTTCATGAGTTTGTCGGCAATGTCTTTCACGCCGGATACGTCTTTTTGACCCACAGGGCGTGTTCGATGCGGTGGAAGCCGGTGAAGGCCGCGTCTTCGGTTTTGTCTTTGAAGTCGTCTTCACGCGCGTCGATGGCGGGGTCGAGTTCGTTGAAGAGTTCGGCAATCGGCTCGATGCGTTCGTAGTGGGTGCGGGCGGAGGCAAACTGGGATTTGGCTTTTTCGATGTCGCCCGCTTTGACGGCATCGGTGAAGGCTTTGGTTTTGGCAACCAGCTCTTTGGCTTCGCCTTGAACGTAAACTTTATAGTCGGCAAGCGGTTTAGCGAGTTTTTTTCCAAATCGGCTTCGTTGCCGGTGTCTTTAAAGCCGCTATCGGTTACTACCAACTTGCCGCGCGGGTTGGTCAAGAGGCCGCAGGTCATTTCGTATTCGCCCGGCAGCAGGGGTAACGGTCATTTTTGTCGGAAAGTCCGGGTGCGATGTTTTCGCGTTCGTCAACCACCATCACGCCTTTGAGGATTTCCCATTCGAGCTTGCGACCGCTGTTGTTTTTGATGTTGAACACGACTTGTCCGCTCGGCACGGTCAGTTCCATCGGTTCGCAGGCGGTGTCGTTCACGCCGACGTTGACGGTGCCGCCGGCATTCGCGCCGGATGCACCCTGATGCACCTGACGCGGCAGGCGCAGATTTTTCCGCTTCGGGCGGCTGACGCGGTCAGACCCAAAGCCAGCATCACGGATAAAAGCAGTTATATTGAGTTTTTCATTTTCAAACCTCTTTGGCATGTTGATAAGAATGAGATACGGAATTTTTAAAGCGCCACTAATGGCTTTCAGACGACCTCTGCACCGCGGCGGGCTTACTGCCGTGCAGAAACCAAATCATGACCGGAACCAAATACAGCAGCCACGCCAGCACCTCGCCCTGCGTCGGGTGATCGGTATAGCCGAAGAAGCCGCCGAGCAGCACGCCCAGCGGGCTGTCTTCATGCAGGTATTTGGAAGAATCAAACACCACCTCTTGCAGGTGGTTCCACACGCCTGCCTCATGCAGCGCGCGCAGCGAAACCGGCCACCAAACCGGCGGCCACCACAATCAAAAACGCGCCCGTCCAGCGGAAAAAACTTCGCCAGATTCAGACGCATACCGCCCTGATAAATCAGCGCGCCGATGACCACTGCGGCCAGCAGCCCCAATACCGCGCCGACGGGCATAGACCAAGTCGGACTTTGTTGAAATACCGCCAAGAGGAAAAACACACTCTCCAGCCCTCGCGCGCCACAGCCAGAAAAGCCATGTCGACCAAAGCCCAACCTGGCCGTTGCCTCGGTTTAAGGCCGTCTGAACTGAATCCTGAAGCTGCTGCTTCATCGAACGGGCGGCTTTTTCATCCATAAAATCATATAAGTCAGTATCGCCACCGCCACCAAACCGATAACGCCGACCACAAATTCCTGTTCCTTCTGTGGAATCTCGCCCGTTGCCGAATGGATGCCGTATCCGATGCCCAAACACATCAGCGCAGCCAAAGCCACGCCCAGCCACACCTTAGGCATCAGCCGCGAATGTCCCGACTGTTTCAAAAAACCGGCGACGATGCCCACAATCAGGGCGGCCTCGATGCCCTCGCGCAGCATAATCAAAAAGCAATCAGCATAAACGAATCCTAAATCATTTTTGGTTGGGCTGCCTTAAAAAGGCAATTTTTCCATTTATATGCGTATATTTGTACAAATGCAAATAATTTTTGTTCTTTAATTAAGTGATGATTGATTAAGAAATTGTCAGAACAAGAAAAACGGGTTTGCCGATTTCAATCGCGGCAACCGGACGGGAACGATGCCCGCCGCCGTTTCAGAATGTCATAAAAAGGCTGATTTGTCGGCATATTCGGCATGACATACATTCTATGTTAGAATGAAGCGCAGCAAGACAAACCCTTAAATGATGCCGTCTGAAACCCCGTTTCAGACGGCCTGCTTCTTTCCTTGGCCCATATAATCTATGAACACAAAACAAACAGATTTTCAGCACCCTGCTGCTCGGCCTGACAGCCGCACTTTTATCGGCCTGTCCGAGCAAAAGCATCAAGAAACCGCAAACCGGCACCACAATCCCCGTCGTCAGAGGCCCCGACCGGCCTACCGGCACGCCGCACCCGCCCGGTACGACCGTTACCCCGGGCGGCGGCGCCAGCTATACCGCCGTCCGACACGGCGACCTGCCGCACTGGGCGACCCAGCACTTCGCCCAAAGCCTCAAATCGTTCAAACTCGGCTGCGAAAAGCTGAGAAACCGCGAAGGCTGGCAAGACGTCTGTACACAGGCCGCGCAAAACCGGCGAACATCATTTTCTCCGCCAAGGCCTTCTTTGAAAAATACTTCACCCCGTGGCAGGTCAGCGCCAACGGTTCCCAGGCCGGTACCGTAACCGGCTATTACGAACCCGTCCTTCACGGCGACACCCGCCAGACCGCCAAAGCAAAATTCCCCATCTACGGCATCCCCACGACTTTGTTTCCGTACTGCTGCCCGCCAACCTGCGCGGCAGCAAATCAACCGTCCGCATCCGCGCCACCGGACAAAACAGCGGCGTGATAGACGAAGCCGGACAATACGCCGCCGATTTGTCCCAGTTCCCCATCACCGCCCGCACCACCGCGCTCAAAGGCCGTTTCGCAGGCGGCCGCTTCTGCCCTACCACAACCGCAATCAGATTAACGGCGGCGCACTCAACGGAAAAAGTCCCCGATTCTCGGCTACGCCGACGACCCCGTCGAACTCTTCTTCATGCAGATTCAAGGTTCAGGCCGTCTGAAAACCCCGTCCGGCAAATACATCCGCCTGGGTTACGCCGATAAGAACGAACAACCCTACGTCTCCATCGGCCGCCACATGGCCGACAAAGGCTACCTCCCGCTGGGACAGACCACCATGCAGGGCATCAAAGCCTACATGCAGCAAAACCCGCAACGGCTGGCCGAAGTATTGGGGCAGAACCCCAGCTACGTCTTCTTCCGCGAACTTCCCGGCGACAGCGACGAAGGCCCGCTGGCGCACTCGGCACGCCGCTGCTGGGCGAATACGCCGGTGCCGTCGACCGCCACTACATCACCCTCGGCGCCCCCTGTTTGTCGCCACCGCCCACCCGCTCACCGGCCACGCCCTCAACCGCCTGATTATGGCGCAGGATACCGGCAGCGCCATCAAAGGCGCCGTGCGCGTGGACTACTTCTGGGGCTACGGCGACAAAGCGAGGCGAAACCGCTCGGCAAAAATGAAAGCCAAAGGCTACGTTTGGCTGCTGCTGCCCAACGGAATGCAGCCCGAATACAGGCCGTAACCGGCATTTCTGATCTTCACAAGGCCGTCTGAAAAACATTTTCAGACGGCCTTTCGTATTGAACGGCCGGCCCGCACCCACACTCTCTTTCGGAAAAATTATCCGCCTGCGGGCGCAAACATACGGAAAATCCCTTTATAATTCGGTCTTTAACGACACTTCCCGCCGGATACCCGTCCGGCGCGCCTCCTCAAAAACGAAAGAATCACTGTGGACAAACTCAAAATCACCGCTAACGGCCCGCTCAACGGCGAAATCACCGTATCCGGCGCGAAAAACGCCGCCCCTGCCGCTGATGTGTGCGGGCCTGCTGACCGCAGGCACGCTGCGCCTGAAAAAAACGTGCCGATGCTGGCCGACGTCAAAACCACTCAGAAACTGCTGCAAGGCATGGCGCGCGCGTGCTGACCGACAACGTCCATGAATTCGAAATCAACGGCGGCACGGTCAACAACACCCTGCGCCCCCTACGAATTGGTCAAAACCATGCGCGCCTCCATCCGTCGTGCTCGGCCCGACGCTGCGCGCGTTTCGGCGAAGCCCAAGTCAGCCTGCCCGGCGGCTGCGCCATCGGTTCGCGCCCCGTCGACCAGCACCTCAAAGGCCTCGAAACCATGGGTGCGGAAATCACCATCGAGCACGGCTACGTCAAAGCCAAAGGCCGTCTGAAAGGCTGCCGCGTGGTGATGGACGTGGTAACAGTGGGCGGCACGGAAAACCTGCTGATGGCGGCAACCCTCGCCGAAGGCACCACCGTTTTTGGAAAAACTGCGCCATCGAACCCGAAGTCGTCGACTTGGCCGAATGCCTCGTCAAAAATGGGCGCGAAAAATCAGCGGCATCGGCACACCCGTCATGACCGTTGAGGGAGTCGAAGAGCTGCACGGCTGCGAACACAGCGTCGTACCCGACCGCATCGAAGCCGGCACCTTCCTCTGCGCCGTCGCCATGACTGGCGGCAAAAGTCGTGCTGCGCCGCGCCGCGCCGAAAACGATGGAAGCCGTGCTGGAAAAACTGACCGAGGCGGGCGCGGTCATCGAAGCGGGCGACGACTGATTTCCATCGACATGCAGCAGCGCCCCAAAAGCCGTGGACATCCGTACCGTCGTCCATCCCGGCTTCCCCACCGACATGCAGGCGCAGTTTATGGCGATGAACGCCATTGCCGAAGGAAGCTGCCGCGTGGTCGAAACCATTTTCGAAAACCGCTTCATGCACGTTCCCGAACTCAACCGCATGGGCGCGAACATCACCACCGAAGGCAACACCGCCTATGTCAAAGGCGTGGAAACCCTCTCCGGCGCCACCGTCATGGCGACCGACCTGCGCGCCCTCCGCCAGCCTCGTCATCGCCGGCCTGGTCGCAGGCGGTGAAACCATCGTCGAACGCATCTATCACCTCGACCGCGGCTACGAGCATATCGAGAAAAAACTCGGCCGTGTCGGCGCGAAAATCGAACGCGTTTCGGGTTGAGCGGCCATATAGTCTCGAAAGAAGGGAGGCCGTCTGAAAATCCTGCTTCGGGTTTTCAGACGGCCTCTTCTGATTTGCTATTTTTCCCACGCGGAATACGGGTGCTTGCTCAGATACGCATTGGTGAATCTGCCGTCGGACGTGATTTCTTCGCCCAGCCAGTCGGGTTTTTCAAATCGGGCGTCTTCCGAGGGCAGTTCGATTTCCGCCACTATCAGGGGCGCGTTGTCGCCGCCGTATTCGTCGATTTCAAACACGAAGCCGCCGTAAGGCACGCGGTAGCGGCGTTTTTCCATTTTGAACGGACACATGCCGTCCATCATCTGCCGCGCGTGTTCCAGCGGGATTTCATACTCAAATTCGCTGCGGCTGAGGTCGGAAATATAGCCTTTCAGCGTCAGCCAGGCCCTGTCGCCAATGATGCGCACGCGGATGGTGCGTTCCTTTTCCACGCTGATATAGCCCTGATGCAGGGTCTGCGGCGCGGACGCTTGGTTGCGCCAGCCGTCGTGTTTCAGCAAAAACGGCGTTCGATTTCAACAGTCATGTTCAGACGGCCTCCGGATTCGTCAATCAAAAAATCAAAACGGTTTGAATACCACCAGATACAGTGCGGCAACCATCATCAAAACCGGTATCTCGTTAAACACGCGGTACCATTTGTGCGAATGGCGGCACGCGTGTTCGCAAAAACGGCGCAGATGGGCGCGGCAGACGTGCTGGTAGCCCAGCAGCAGCAGGCCCAGCAGCAGCTTGACATGTACCCAGCCGAATCCCCACCAGCCGTTGGCAAACGGTATCACGATGCCGCACACCAGCGCGCCGATGCCCAGCGGCGACATAAATTTGTACAGCCGTTGCGCCATGCCCAGCAGCCGCTCATATTCCGCCGGCTCGGCCTGCGGGTCGACCTGTGCCAGATTCACATAAATGCGCGGCAAGTAAAAAGTCCGGCAAACCAGGAAATCATAAAGAAAATATGGAGGAGCTTAAACCACAGATACATTTTCAGACGGCCTCAAAACACAATATCCGTATTGTAACGGCAAAACGGAGCCGATTGCCGTCCTGTTTTTGTATCAATCGGAACACAACGACCGCCGCAACACCGTCCGAAAAGTGCGGCCGAATGCGCATTCTGTTAAAAATAACTTCAGTAAGTAGTTCATAACAATAACGTTTCAAGTCAACGCATATACGGAAAGGAAAGCCTGATGAAACAGTTTGAAATCAACGGCGGCGTGAAAAAGCCATCAACGACCACCTGCTGGCGCATGGTACCGACCTCAAAACCGCGATGGACAGCGAATCCGCCAACGGCGAAATCGCCGCCATCATCCACAACGGCCTGCCCGCAATGGTCAGGAAGATTTATTCGCTGGAAAAATGAAAACCTTTTTCTGGACGAAAAAAGACCTGATGGTTGAGTTCGTCGCCATGCGTCTGGCGGCGGCGGACAAGAAAAACCGGCAAAAGCGAAACGCTGATTTAAAGAAGTCCGTTCCGTCGAAGGCCGTCTGAAACACCCTTTGCAGGGTTTCAGACGGCCTTTCCATATTTGTTTTGCGGTATAATTCCCCATCTTTATCCATTGTTTTTCCCAAGCATAAACCATGACACGCAAAATCCTTGTTACCTCCGCGCTGCCCTATGCCAACGGCAGCATCCACCTCGGCCACATGGTCGAACACATCCAAAACCGACGTTTGGGTGCGCTTTCAAAAACTGCGCGGCCACGAGTGCCACTACTGCTGCGCCGACGACACCCACGGCACGCCCGTGATGCTGGCCGCGCAAAAACAAGGCATCGCGCCCGAGACATGATTGCCAAGGTGCGTGAAGAACACCTCGCCGACTTCACCGGCTTTTCATCGGCTACGACAATTATTACAGCACCCATTCCCCTGAAAACAAACAGTTTTCCCAAGACATTTACCGCGCGCTGAAAGCCAACGGCAAAATCGAAAGCCGCGTCATCGAGCAGCTTTTCGACCCTGAAAAACAAATGTTCCTGCCCGACCGCTTCGTCAAAGGCGAATGCCCGAAATGCCACGCCCAAGACCAATACGGCGACAACTGCGAAGTCTGCGGCACGACCTATTCCCCGACCGAACTGATCAACCCGTATTCCGCCGTTTCCGGTGCCAAACCCGAATTGCGCGAATCCGAACACTCTTCTTCAAACTGGGCGAATGCGCCGACTTCCTCAAAGCATGGACTTCCGGCAACAACCCGCACGACGGCAAGCCCCATCTGCAAGCCGAAGCCCTTCAACAAAAATGAAAGAATGGCTGGGCGAAGGCGAAGAAACCACCCTGTCCGACTGGGACATCTCCCGCGACGCGCCGTATTTCGGTTTCGAAATCCCCGACGCGCCGGGCAAATACTTCTACGTCTGGCTGGACGCGCCCGTCGGCTACATGGCGTCGTTTAAAAACCTGTGCGACCGCATCGGCATCGATTTCGACGAATACTTTCAAAGCCGACAGCCAAAACCGAGATGTACCACTTCATCGGCAAAGACATCCTCTATTTCCACGCCCTGTTCTGGCCTGCCATGCTGCATTTCTCCGGCCACCGCGCCCCCGACCGGCGTGTACGCACACGGCTTTCCTGACCGTCGACGGACAAAAATGTCCAAATCGCGCGGCACCTTCATCACCGCCAAATCCTATCTGGAACAAGGCCTGAACCCTGAGTGGATGCGCTACTACATCGCCGCCAAACTCAACAGCAAAAATCGAAGACATCGATTTGAACCTGCAAGACTTTATCAGCCGCGTAAACAGCGACCTCGTCGGCAACACGTCAACATCGCCGCCCGCGCGTCAGGTTTCATCGCCAAACGCTTTGAAGGTCGTCTGAAAGACGTTTTCAGGCAGCGCATTGTTGGCCAAAACTCGCCGCCGAAAGCGACAACATTGCCGAGCAATACGAAAACCGCGAATACGCCCGCGCCCTGCGCGACATCATGGCATTGGCGGATGTCGTGAACGAATACGTCGATGCCAACAAGCCGTGGGAACTCGCCAAACAAGAAGGTCAAGACGAACGCCTGCACGAAGTATGCAGCGAACTCATCAACGCCTTCACCATGCTGACCGCCCACCTCGCCCCCGTGTTGCCGCAAACCGCCGCCAACGCCGCGCGTTTCCTCAATCTGGACGCGATTACTTGGGCGAACACGCGAAAACCCCTGGGCGAACACGCCATCAACAAATACGAACATTTAATGCAACGAGTGGAGCAAAAACAAGTGGACGATTTAATCGAAGCCAACAAACAAAGCATTCAGACGACCGCGCCTGCCGCCGAAGAGAGAGTAAATACGAAAAAAGTCGCCGAACAAGCGAGCTTCGACGACTTCATGAAAATCGACATGCGCGTCGCCAAAGTATTGAACTGCGAAACCGTCGAAGGCAGCACCAAACTCCTGAAATTCGACCTCGATTTCGGTTTTGAAAAACGCATCATCTTCTCCGGCATCGCCGCGTCTTATCCCAACCCCGCCGAATTGAACGGCCGCATGGTCATCGCCGTCGCCAACTTCGCCCCGCGCAAAAATGGCAAAATTCGGCGTATCCGAAGGTATGATCCTTCCGCCGCCACCGCCGAGGGCAAACTGAAGCTCTTGGATGTCGATGCAGGTGCGCAGCCGGGCGACAAAGTAGGTTAGGGTTTGCTGTTTTCCGTCTGACACAAATTAAATCTTAAGGAAAAACCATGTTCAACCTTTCCAAACCGGTGCTTAAGGAAATCGAATTGCTTGATGCCGCAGGATTGTCGGTCGGCGCCATCGTTACATGGCGTTGCGCCTGAAATTCCTGACAGAACTTATTGATCGGGATGACGACGAACTCGAAGAGGCAGTCCGCTCTGACGGTAAACCCGCCGCGGAAGGCGCCGTCTTTTTCCCGTTAACGCGCTGCTGCCGGTTTGAAGGACAGATTCGGTTATTTTCATGCAGGCCAGTCTGAAAAATAAATTTCAGACGGCCTTTTGACATATTTTATTGCGGAAATACCTCTTTAATTGATTCGGCAGGCCGTTTATCCGCTTTCCCGTTTGGCCATCTTTCGGCGCTTGAAAAATCCTGTAATTTAATATAAATTAAAGAAACAATAATTGTTATCGATTAAATTATAAGGAAATAAACCTAATGAAATTTCAGCGTTTGTCCGCCTTCGCGCTGGCTGCCGTGCTTTCCTGCGCAACCCCTGCCGCTTATGCCAAAACCGGTTCAAATTACCGATGTCAACGGCCGCAAAAGTAACTGTCGATTTGCCTGCCAAACGCGTGGTTTTGGGCTTCTATTACCAAGACTACATGGCCATCGGCGGTAAAACCGCGCTGGACAACGTTGTCGGTTTTTCCAAAGCAGTTTGGGCCGACTGGGCGCCGCCAAGCTGGGCGGCGTTCAGCAAAGCTGTGCCCAGCTGAACCAGCTTGCCGACGTGGGCGAGGTGGAAGTCGGCACGTTCTCCGTTGAAAAAGTATTGGCATTGAAACCCGATTTGCTGATTTTGGCGGACTGGCAGCATAAGGCTTTGGGTTCCGACCTTGACCGCATCAACAAAGCGGGGCATTCCGATTGTGGTGTTGACCACAACGCGCAAACGGTCGCCAAACACGTTCAATCGACCAAACTCATCGGCACGCTGACCGGCCAGCAGCAAAAAGCCGACAAACTGGCGGCAGACTACAAACGCGTCGCCGACATCATCCAAGCGCGCGTGCAAAAAGCCAACCTGCCCAAGCCTAAAGTGTATGTCGAGTTCGGCAACAAAGGCCCGCGGAACACAGCGTAACCTTCGGCAAGAGTATGTGGGGTTCGATGGCGACGCTGGTCGGCGGCAACAATATTTCCGCATCTTCGGTCGAATTCTACGGCCCGATCAACCCTGAAAAGTCCTCGCCGCCAAAACCCGACGTGATCGTGATTACCGGCCGCGAAACCGAATTGAAGAAAAGCCCGACCGCCATGGTGATGGGCTGGGGCATTCCGAGAAAGCCGAAGCGGAAAAACGCTTGGCCGGTTTTGCTAAACGCGCCGGCTGGGCGAACCTGCTCGCGATTAAAAACAACCGCCTCTACGCCGCCTACTACGCCAACTCGCACACCTCCGACGGCGCATCGATTCAATTTATGGCCAAAGCGATTTATCCGCAGTTGTTCCAAGACTTCAATCCTGAGAAAAACTTATACCGACTTCTACCGCCAAAAACCTGCCTGTTGTACCGAACGGTACGTTCTACCTGTATCCGAAAGGGCAATATTGATTAGATTTTCAGACGACCTTTATCCGAAAGGTCGTCTGAAAGCAGCATGGAGTTTTATACAGAATCGTAGCGCGGGCTTTGCCCGCGGGTGATAGTTTTCAGAAATGATGGCGAATGGTGAGGTTCCCTGTTTTCGTGGGCAGTCCCAGCACGCTACGACTTTCCGTCTTGTCGAATGGGAAGCTTCAGGTGGGTTTGACTGTTTTTGCCCTCTCCTAGCCCTCTCCCACGGGGAGGGGATCAGATAACTGAAGTCCGACCATTGTTTGATTCCCCTACATTTGCTCCCTCCCACGGAGAGGGGAATCGATGACTGAAGTCCGACCATTGTTTTGATTCCTACAATTTGTTCTCTCTCTCCACGGGGAGAGGGAATCGATGACTGAAATCCGACCATTGTTGTGATTCCTCAGTTATTTGTTCCTCTCCCCGTGGGAGAGGGTTAGAGAGGGGCAAAGCCGTTTGGAACGCCGTTATCTCGATTTTCAAAAACCACCCTTCAAAACGGATACAGACAGAAGAGATGGTCGGGCATGGATGTCCGACCTTGTTCCTTAATTTCAAAGGTTTGAAACATGAATGATTCGGTTATCGCCGAGATTGTGAAAAACCAGCGCAAGTTGGAAGGCAAGCGTTGGTTGATTATTTTGATGTTTTTAATCATCGCGGCGGTCAGTTTCCTATTCGACATCGCCACCGGCCCGGCGATGACGGGACAATGCTGCCTGTCGGCGAAGTGGTCAATGTTTTGCTGGGCAAACCCGAAGTCGATGAAATGAACCGCCTGATTGTGATGGATTTGCGCCTGCCGATTGCGGTGATGGCGCTGGTGGTCGGTGCGGCTTTGGGTGTCGGCGGGGCGGAGATTCAAACGCTCTTGAACAACCCGATGGCCAGCCCTTATACGCTGGGTTTGGCTGCGGCGGCAGGTTTGGGCGCGTCGGTGGTGATTGCGTTCGGCGGTTTCGGACTGCCTGAAACGGTCGCCGTCCCCATTGGTGCGTTTGTGATGACCATGCTGGCTTCGGGCATCTTGTTTCTGTTTGCCTCGGCGCGCCGCTTCAATTCGGCGATGCTGGTGTTGGTGGGGATTGCGCTTTTGTTTCTGTTTCAGTCGATTTTGTCGCTGATTCAGTTTATCGCCGCGCCTGAGATTTCGCAGCAGATTCTGTTTTGGCTGTTCGGCAGCTTGACCAAGGCGACTTGGGAGACGGTCATCGTTACGGCGGCGGTTACGGCGGTATGCGTGTTTCTGCTTTCGCGCGACGTGTGGAAGCTGACCGCGCTGCGCCTGGGCGAAGAACGCGCCGTCGGGCTGGGCATCAATCTGCAACTTTTGCGCCTGAAAACGCTGGTGTTGGTGGCGGTGATGACGGCAACGGCAATCAGTTTTGTCGGCGTGATCGGCTTTATCGGCTTGGTCGCGCCGCATGTGGCGCGGATTCTTTTGGGCGAAGACCAGCGTTTCTTCCTGCCCGGCGCGATGCTGGCAGGGGCGGCGTTTTGATCGGTCGCCAGCGTGTTGTCCAAGGTGATTATCCCCGGCGCGCTGTTTCCGGTGGGGATTGTTACGTCGTTTGTCGGCGTGCCGTTCTTCTTCTGGATTGTATTAACGAAACGATAGGCCGTCTGAAATGTTGAAACTTGAAAACGTACATATCCGGCGCGGCGATTATGTGGTCGCCGACAATATCGATTTGACGCTGGAACAAGGCAAAGTCTATTCCGTGCTTGGCCCGAACGGCACGGGCAAATCCTCGCTGATGAAAACGATTTTCGGCGAAGTGGCGCACAAAGGCGCTATCTGCTACGGCGACGAAGTGTTGAGCAAAATCCACCTGCAAAGCTGGCGCAAACGCATAGGCTATATGCCGCAGGACACCGCCGCCGAAGCCTCGCTGACCGCGCTGGAAGTCGTGCTGCTCGGCCGCATGGACGCGCTGCACATGCACGTCGGCGACGAACTGCTGCACGAAGCCGCAAGTATCATGGCGGAGCTGGGCATCGGCCACTTGGCGCACCGCGACGTCATGCGGCTTTCCGGCGGACAGCGGCAGCTTGTGATGTTTGCCCAAGTCATGCTGCGCCGCCCCGAAATCCTGATGCTGGACGAACCGGTCAGCGCGCTGGATATGCACCACCAGTTGAACCTCTTGGAGCGCGTGGTGCAATACACGCACGAACACAATCTGGTTACGCTGATGGTCTTGCATGATTTGAGCCTCGCCGCGCAGTTTTCAGACGGCGTGATTCTGCTCGGCGAAGGCAAAGTACAGGCGCAGGGCGCGCCGCAGGACGTGTTGCAGGCGGACATGATAGGCAGGCTGTACAAGGTGGATATCGAACTTTTATACGACAGCAAAGGCCTGCCCGTTATCCGCCCGATGCGGCAGAGTGCGTAACTTGACCGCTCCTGCAAATGTCAGATTTGAGCATCCGGCCTGCGATCTCCTGCAACTTATCCCTCTCCCGCGGAGAGGGTTAGGGAGAGGCTTACCTCTTCGACTCATCAGCCCGACCCATATTTTTTTATCCTTCACAGAAAGGACTCCCCCATGAAAAAATCCCTCTTCCTCCTCATGCTGACCGCGTCCCTCGGCGCATACGCCGCCAACCACGAAATCAAAATGCTCGACAACGGCAAAGACGGCAGCATGGTGTTCGAACCCGGCTACGTCAGCGCTAAAGTCGGCGACACCGTAACCTTCAAAGCTACTAACAGCGGCCACTGGGTGCAAAGCAAAGCCCTGCCCGACGGCGTTGCCGACTTCCTGTCCGAAGACGGCAAAGACTTCACCCTCAAACTCGACAAAGAAGGCGTGTACGTCTATACCTGCCCGCCGCACCGCATGATGAACATGAGCGGCGTGATCCAGGTCGGCAAACCGGTGAACAAAGCCAAAGCGCAAGCCGTTGTCGATGAAATGGAAAACCGCGCCATGCAGAGCAAGGGTCGTCTGAAAAATACATGCAGCAGGTCAAATAAATCGCAAAAGGCCGTCTGAAAAACGTTTCAGACGGCCTTTGAGACTCCTGTCCAACCGATACCGCCCGACCATGCTCACCCATCACCACCTGCCGCACCTATCCGCAGCCGCCGCAAAACCTGCTGCCGCTGGCGGACATACTTAACCGCCAATCCGTCCCCACCCGCTTCGACATCTGGCAAAAACCGTCCGTCCGACCCATTCCTGCTGCCTCTGTGCGCGTGGGACTATGCCGCCGAACCGCAGGCATTCCGCCGCTGGCTGGACGACGCAGAAAAAGCGGGCAGCAGTTTGTCAATCCGCCGCCGCTGATGCGCTGGAACATGAACAAAAATACCAGTGCGACCTAGCCGCATGGGGTGCGGACGTGATACCGAGCGTGTTCGCACCGCCCGAAAATCAAGCGGTGCAAAATATTTTGCGCGAACGCGGCTGGCAGGAAGCTGTCATCAAACCCGCTCGTCGGACAAAGCGGGCGCGCCGTAGCCAGAATCACCGCCGCTTCGCCGCCGCCCGATTGGCCGGCCTATCCGCAGGGCGTCATCGTCCAGCCATACATCCGCGCAATCGAACAGGCGGGCGAAACCTCGCTGATATTTTTTTCAACGGCACATTCAGCCATGCCGTACTCCGCCGGCCGCCGCAGGGCGAATGGCGCGTCAATTCTGCCTACGGCGTCGAAATCCGCCCCGCCGCACCGTCCGAAACCGTCGTCCGCACCGCCCGCGCGTGCTGGACTTATTGCCGCAAATGCCCGTTTACGCACGGGTGGACGGCACAATCATCGGCGGCAGGCTGCTGCTGAACGAACTGAACTCATCGAACCCGCGCTCTACCTGCACACGGCGCAAGGCGCGGCGGAACGCTTTGCGGCGGTACTGGCAGAATGGGCAAGGCCGTCTGAAAACCTGATTTTCGGTTTTCAGACGGCCTTGTACGTATCTGCGTTTATTTCTTCGCGGCCTTCGCCGGTTTCGCGTCTTTGGTATCCGCGCCCACGACGACGATGTTCAGGTCGTTGAATTTCACCCGCCGCCGCCATGCGTCCCGGACTTGCGCCACGGTCAGCTTGTTGATGGCTTTCGGGTAGGCTTCCAGATAGTCGTCCGGCAGGTTGTGCACGCCGATGAGGGAGAGGTAGTCCAGCAGTTTGGCGTTGGTGTCGAAACGCAGCGGGAAGCTGCCGGTGATATTGGCTTTGGCCTGTTTCAACTCGGCTTTCGGTCGGGCTTTCGGCGATGAATTTTTCCACCACGGCGCGGGCGTCGGCAAGGGCGGCGCGGGTGTTTTTCTTCTGAGTGGAGAAGTTGATGCCGAACGGCCCTGCCTGCGTGGCCGGTTCGAGGGTGCTGAACACGCCGGTGTAACCGTGGCGGTCGCGCAGTTCTTTTCATCAGCCGGCTGTCGAAGCTGCCGCCGCCGAGGATGTAGTTACCTGCGACCAGTGCGTAGAAAGTCGGGGTCGTGCCGCTTGATGAGCGGCATACCGAGCAGGACTTGCGCCTGTTCGCCGGCAACGGGATGTCGCGCCGTTGCGCGGGTGGCTGCGGACGTCCGGTGCGCCGTTACCTGCGCTGCTTTTGGCAGGGCAGTCCTTTGAGCGCGTCTTCGGCCAGCTTTTCAGCGCGGCGGCGGCTGATGTCGCCGACGATGGCGACGACGGCATTGTCTTTACCGTAGCGGTGCGGTGGAAGGCGCGGACGTCGTCGAGGGTAACGTTGCGGATGGTGTCGACTGGTAAATGTCGGCGCCGCGGCCGTAGGGATGGTCGGGGTAGTTGAGTTTGGTCAGGGTGCGGCCTGCGATGAAGCCGGGGTCGGTTTCTTCCCTGCTGCAAAGTGGTGATGCCTTGTTTTTTGCAGGCGGGCGAAGGCGGCGGAATCAAATCGCGGCCGGGTCAGCGCGGCGTTGAAGAGGGCGGCGGATTGCTTGAGGACTGAGGGCTTGCTCAGGCTGCGCATTTTCGACGGACGAGGTCTCCAGATCGCTGGCGGAGGCGAGGTTGGCGGCAATGTCGTTGGTGCGGGCGTTGAATGCTTCTTCATCAAGCTGTTTGGCACCCGAAGTCGCAGTGCGGCGGTGAATTCGGATACTTCGCTTTTTGTTTTGCGGGTCGAACGCGCTGCCTGCGCCTTTGAAGCTGACCGCCATGTCGACTATCGGGTTTTCGTGGTGTTCCACCAGCAGAATCTGCGTGCCTCTTTGGTTTTCCAGCGCTGGATGTTGACGGCGGCCTGTGCGGTCAGGGGCAGGACGGCGAGGGCGAGGATGAGGGTTTTTCAACCGCATGTGTCTGTCGCTTTCGAGATGAGGGCCGTCTGAAAAACGTTCGGGCATTTTCAGACGGCCTGTTGCGTTATGGACGGCGGTTTCCGGTCTGACCGTAACGACGCTGGAAACGGCTGTCGGTCAGAGTTTGGCCGCCGCCGCACATCGGCGGCGCTGACTTGGCGCAGCCGGCGGCGGATGGCGGCTTCGTCGCTGTATTTGAAGCCGCGCGTTTCCAGCAGCCCCATCAGTGAGGCTTGGGAAACCATGGAATCGCGGGCGTATATTTCGGAGGCCTCATGCGGGTTTTGACGCGTTTGAGTTCTTCGTTGCCGACGCCGTTGTCGGCGATGTCTTTGATTTCGGCGCGGATGGCGGCAAGCAGGTTTTGTTCGCTGACGCCGTCGTTGGGCATGGCCATAATGCTGAACAGGGGCATTTCGCGGTTGAAGAGGTCGTAGCCGACGTCCGCGTTCAGGGCGACCCGTTTGCCGCGCACGAGGTTTTTATCTAGGCGGCTGGAGGAATTGCCGCCGAGGATGTCGGACAATACGTCCAGCGCGTAAGGCATGTTGCCGGCGGATTTTTCCAGTTTGGGCACGCGGTAGGAGAGGGCGATAATCGGCTGGCGGGTCATGGCGGAAGTGGTTTGGGCGGTAACCGGTTCGCGTTCGGCTTTTTTTCCGTCAGATTGTTGCGCGCGGGCAGGGTTTTGGCGGGAATGCCGCCGAACAGTTTTGCCGCCGTTTTGAGCGTGGCTGCGGCGTCGACGTCACCGACGATGACCAGCGTGGCGTTGTTGGGCGCGTACCATTGTTTATACCATGCGCGCAGGTCGTCCGCCCTTGAGCGTGTGCAGGTCGTCCATATAGCCGATAATCGGCGCGCGCAGGGCGGGTACGGTGAAGCTGTTGAGGTAGACGTGTTCCCACAGTTTGCCCGAAGGGTTGTCTTCCGTGCGCTGGCGGCGCTCTTCCCGAATCACGTTCATCTCGTTGGCGAAGTCTTTGTCGCTGAAATTCAGGTTCTGCATCCGGTCGGCTTCGAGCTTCAGCACTTCCGGCAGCTTGGCTGAGGCGATGTTTTCGTAGTACACCGTTTCACTGCGGTTGGTGTAGGCGTTGTTTTGGCCGCCCAGCTCGGCGATGCGGCGGTTGAACTCGCCGGATGGCACGCTCGGCGTTCCCTTGAACATCATGTGTTCCAGCGCGTGGCTCAGACCGGTTTTTACCGGCCTGTTCGTCGATGCCGCCGACTTTGTACCAAATCTGGGAACCGCCACCGGCGCGCGCCGGTCTTCTTTGACAATGACTTTCAACCTGTTGGGCAGCGTCTGCGACAAGGTTTTCGCCCAAACCGGAACGGCGGCGAGTGAGAGGGCAAGCAGAAGGATACGGCGGCATAAAGTTTCTGAAACGGGATAATAAGAATGCGCATTATAACCGATATGTGCGGGCAGTAAAAACAGGCCGTCTGAAACCGGTTTTCAGACGGCCTGCCGCCGCCGCAACGGGTCAACAGATACGGAAAAATCCTGTTATGATTCCGTTTTTTCCCGCTATGGCCGGACAGCCGTTTCAGACGGCCCCGCGCGTCCCGCCCCACAATCCAACCAACCACGGCATCCGACACACCATGACCGACCCCATTCTGCTCCATCCACATCGCCTACGGCTCGGAATCGGGCAACGCGCAGGCATCTGGCGCAAGACCTGCACGGGCAGGCGTTCCTGCAAAAATACGACCTGCACCTTTCCGACCTCAACAGCCTCGATTTGTCCGCCCTCGGCGCAGACAGCCTGCTGTTGATCATTACCAGCTCGTTCGGCGAAGGCGGGCCGCCGTCCAACGCCGACGGCTTTTTCAGACGGCCTCGCGCCCTCGGCAGCCTGCCGGTACGCTATTGCGTGTTCGGACCGGGCGATACTTCGTATCCCGCCTTTTTGCGGCTTCAGCAAATCCCCTTGCCGCCGCACTTGCGGAGAAACAGGCGCGGGCGCTTATCGATCCCGTGAAGCCGATTTGGACCATCGGGCATTTATCGCCAATGGCTGCCGCTGCTGCAAACCGTGCTGGAAAACCCGACCGACCGGCTGCTGACGCACTGCCTCTCCGTTACCGCATACGGCAGAAACACCGCGTACAGCGCACAAGTGCTCTCGTGCGAACGCATGGCCGCCTCCGAGCCGGAAGTATACCGCCTGCGCCTCGACCTGACCGGCAGCGGCATCGCCTATCAGGCGGGCGACCTGCTCTACGTCAACGTCTCCCAGCCCGACGCGCTGCTGGACGAATACGCCGCCTATTTCGGCAGCGAAGAAGCACGAACGCTGCTGAAACACAAAGAACTCCGTCTGTTGGACAAAACCCTGTTGCGCGGTTTGGCCAAAAATCTGCGACAACGCCGAACTGAAAAACCTGTTGAAAAATCTCCAACAAAAAGCGTTGGAACAATACATCCACGGGCACGACCTGCTCGACGTGCTGCGCACTTTCGACCCCGACAAAAAAATCACGCTGGCGCAACTGGCCGCCGCCGCCGCCGACATCAACCCCCGCGCCTATTCCGCCGCCACCTGCGGCCGCACCCATCCCGACCACATCGAAATCTGCGTCCGCCGTATCCGCTACCGGCTCGACGGCAGGGACTACGAAGGCACTGCTGGCAGCCTCGTTGTGCGGCATCGGACAGGCAGCCGTATCGAAGTGTTCGCCAAATCCAATGCCAACTTCCACCTGCCCGCGTCCGGCAACGCCCCCATAGTGATGATAGGCGCAGGCACCGGCATCGCACCGTTTGTCGGCTTCCTGCAAAACCCTGACCTCCGCCGCACCGCGTCCCGAAAGCTACCTCTTTTTCGGCGAACGCCGCGAAGCCGCCGACTTCCTCTACCGCGAAGAGCTGCAAGCTCACCTGAACAAGGCGTGCTGACCGGACTCTACACCGCCTTTCGCGCGACGGCGCGGAAAAATATTATGTGCAGGACGCCCTCCGCGTCCAAGGCAGACTGGTTTGGGCGCTCATAGAACGCGGCGCATATTTCTACATCTGCGGCGGCAAAAACATGGCCAAAGCGGTTGAAGAAACCCTCATCCGCATTTCCGAAGAAATCGGCGGGCGCACCGGCGGCAACATGTTCGACAACATCGTCGCCGACCTCACCGGTGCGGGCAGGCTGCTGAAGGATGTTTATTGATATCCGCATCAGTATAAGGCCGTCTGAAACCTTTTTCAGACGGCCTTTTTCTTCTGACCGAAGTCAAGCGCAGGCAAATCCCTGCCTTTACCGATGCGCCCCGTTCGCGGATAATTGAGAACATTCCCATTTCCGTTTCCAACCTTCTCAAAGGATACATCATGGCATTTCTGAAACTGACCGAACAAAAACGTGCAGGGCAAAACCGTCCTCATCCGCGCCGATATGAACGTGCCGTTCAAAGACGGCAAAACTCGCGACGACACCTGCGTATCCGCGCCTCGCTCGCGTCCATCAAATACTGCCTGGACAACGGCGCGTCCGTTATCGTGATGACCCACTGGGCCGTCCGACCGAAGGCGAGTTCCACCCTCGAAGACGATGTCGCCCCTGTTGCCGCGCACTTGGGCGGACTGTTGGGCAAAAGACGTGAAAGTATTGAACGACTGGCGTGAAAACAAACCCGCCCTGAACGCGGGCGATGTCGTCATGCCAAAACGTGCGCATCAACAAAGGCGAGAAGAAAAACGATTTGGAACTGGGCAAGGCCTGCATGCCGCCTTTGTGCGACGTGTTCGTCAATGACGCTTTCGGCACCGCCCACCGCGCCCAAGCCTCGACCGAAGCCGTCGCCCTGCCGCGCCCGTTGCCTGCGCCGGCGTATTGATGGCGGGCGAACTCGACGCTTTGGGCAAAGCCCTGAAACAGCCCGCGCGCCCGATGGTGGCGATTGTCGCCGGCAGCAAAGTGTCCACCATGCTGACCATCCTCGAATCGCTGGCGGACAAAGTCGACCAACTCATCGTCGGCGGCGGCATCGCCAACACCTTCCTGTTGGCGGAAGGCAAAGCCATCGGCAAAATCGCTGGCGGAACATGACTTTGGTGGAAGAATCCAAAAACTCATGGCGAAAATGGCGGCCAAAGGCGGCTCCGTACCGCTGCCGACCGATGTCGTCGTTGCCAAAAGCCTTTGCCGCCGATGCCGAAGCAGTCGTGAAAGACATTGCCGACGTTGCCGAAGACGATATGATTTTGGACATCGGTCCGAAATCCGCCGCCGCACTTGCCGAACTGCTCAAAAGCCGCAGGTACTATCGTAGTGGAACGGTCCGGTCGGTGTTCGAGTTTGACCAGTTCGCGGGCGGCACGAAAGCCCTTGCCAAGCTCATCGCCCAAAGCAAAGCGTTCTCGATTGCGGGCGGCGGCGACACGCTGGCGGCGATTGCCAAATTCGGCGTTACCGGCCAAATCGGCTACATCTCCACCGGCGGCGGCGCGTTCCTCGAATTTCTGGAAGGCAAAGAGTTGCCCGCCGTAGCTGCTTTGGAAAAACGCGGCGCATAGGTTACGGGTGCCCAAATCTGGTCAGAAGGCCGTCTGAAAGATATTTTCAGACGGCCTTTGCTATCGTATGCGTCCGTGTATGTGCGCTGCGAAAGTGAACGGCACGGCCTCCCGTTATTCCCGCCTACGCGGGAATAACGGGAGGAATCGGATAAGCCGCCGGCATTTGTGATTTTGTGGTAATAATAAATTAGTTTATTTTTCAATAAACAACAGAACTGGAACAAACTGAGTCGAAAAATTTGTTGTCCCTATTGATGAACAGGCTTCCTGAGGCAGGCTTTGTTTTGCGACGGTGTCGTATTTTTCTGTTGAATCTGAAATTAAAGAAATTGTTATGACCCGTTACATCTGTGTAAGTGTCGGCTTCTGTAATGCGGGTCGGGATAATGTCCAACCGCCCGTATGATTAATTATCTGAAGGAATTGTTATGAAAAATCTGTTCTGTTTTTGATGTTGGGATGCCTGCTGACCTTTCCGGTAATTGCTCAATCTTCGATATTCGAGGAACCGCACTGGTTTGTCCCCAAGGCAGTAGTGTCCAATCCGTACAATCCGTAAAAGAGGGCTTCTGGCATTGGTTGCGGCCGTCGACTACGACCCGTGCTGTCCCCCTTCTTGACATGGTAAAACGAAATCGTCGAACAGGCCGTCTGAAAAATCTTTTCAGACGGCCTCCTGTTTCGTGCGCGGATTTCGCCGCTTTCGGTTAAATAACGAACGGCGGCAAGGCAATCAGCAGTTTTACTATAAAAACGCACCTTATTACAAGGTGCGTTTTTGATCGACACGATTTAGAATTTGGCGCCGGATTGGTTAGCCATGTAGTCAACCGCAGCTTTCACTTCGTCGTCGCTCAGGCTTGCGTTACCGCCTTTTGCCGGCATAGCCTTGAAGCCTTCGAGCGCATGTTTGTGCAGGGTTTCTTTACCTTTGTTTGATCCGCGGCGCCCAATCGTCATTTTTGCTTCACAACCGGAGCGCCGGAATGGTACCGCCGTGACACATCTTACAGTTGGCTTCGAAAAACAGCTTTACCGTCTGCTTTTGGCAGAAGAAGCATCCGCTTTCTTCAGGTTTGGCTTCGCAGCAGACGCTTCAGCCTTCTTCAGGTTTGGCTTCGGCAGAGGCCGGTTCTGCTGCCGGAGCTGCTGTTTCTGGAGCGGCTGAAGCAGCGGAACCGGCGGTTGAAGCCGCTTCGTTTTTGAGCTTCAGAAGCAACGGCCTGAGCCGGCTCTTGAGCCTCCTGCTTGGTCTCTGGGAACAGGCCGCCAGACTGGCCGCCATCATCAAAGTAATCAGTAATTTGTTCATGTTCAGCCTTTCTGAATTTTTATGATTGGATTACCGTTTTTATATAAAAACAGCTCGAATATTTTAACATACAATTCCAATAGACTAACCTCTTTAGAACTAGAAGTTTTGGCATAAATCATATTTTGTTCAAAAAGCCGGGAACTTCGAACATCAAACGGTAGAACCCATAAAATAGGCATTTATTTCTACTGCGACTGTTTCAGTGGATTGGCATGTTCGGCTTCCGCCCACAATTCCCGCTTCTTCCCTACCGTCAGTTTTTAATGGCGATTTCCCGTTTCAGCGCTCGCTTTTTGGAGAGGCCGTCTGAAACGATACGTATCGCCGCGGGTTTGTTCAGCCGCGTGTATTTCGCGCCCTTGCTCAGAGGGTGGGCGGCAAACCGCTCTTGCGGGCGGTTGCTGATGCCGCAGTAGAGTGCGCCGTTTTTCGCACAAAATCAAAATAAACGCGCCAATTTTCCGCGTTCATGCCTCTGCCTCCTTGGCGAAACTTTCCGTGAAGATACGGACGGCGGCTTCGGTTTTGGCCGACTGGACGCGATAAGGTGTCACCAACAGAGGCTGACCGGCGGCAGCGTCCATTCGGGCAAAACGGCTTTTTCAGACGGCCTTGGGCGATTTTTTCCCGAACTTCGCCGCCCACTTGCAAAGACAAAACCGAAACCGCTTTTCGGTCAGGCTGCACACGGCGGCAAGATGCGTGCAGGCAATGCTGTCGGCGACGTCGAGGAAATAGCTTTCGCCGCCGTGTTGTAAGGTTGTGCGGACGGGCAGGAAGTGCAGCCAGCGGTGGGTGTGAAGCTGTGAGGGATGGGTAATGGGCGCATGGCGGTCGAGATAATCGGGCGCGGCGCAAATGCTGTACGGCCAAGTAACGAGATGACGCGCGACCAGATTGGGATCGTCCAGGCGCGGTCGCCACCGCGTATGGCGCATGTCGGTCTGATTGTGTTGCAGGTCGTCCAAGGTATCGCTGAAATTGAGGACGGGACGGATTTTGGGAAACTCGGTTTGCAATCTGGCAAACGCCGTCTGAAAAGCGCGGGAACCGATGACGCTGGAAGTCAGGAGATACGCACGCCGACGGGTTCGGTTTTGAGGTTGTCGATAACGGTACGCGTATCGGCAAGCGTGGCGGAAAGGCGGCGACAGTATTCACCCAAGGCGCGACCGGCGTCGGTAGACGCAAGGCTGCGCGTGCTGCGGTTTAACAGCTTGATGCCGTGCAGGGTTTCGAGGCGGTTGATGTGCTGGCTGACGGCAGACGGGGTCATGCCCAGCGCGGCAGCGGCGGCGTTCATGCTGCCGTGTTCGAGGACGGCGGCGAAAACGAGCAGGGGGTTTGATGTCTTGCATTCTTCCACGATGAGGCCGTCTGAAAGTTTGGTTTTAACGAAGTCCAAACGCTTTCAGACGGCCTTTCTATTTTTGATTGTTTAGTTCAACTTCATAATCATAACAGCAAAACAGGGATTATCAAGCGTTTCAGACGGCCTTACAATGCACTCATTTAATCAATCACATCCCACAAGGAGTCAAACATGAAAATCGCAGTTATCGGTGCAACAGGTTATGTCGGCAACGCAGTCGTTCAAGAATTGGCAGGTCGCGGGTCATGAAGTGACCGCTTTTCGCCCGCAACACGGACAAAGTGTTCCAAGCGCAAAATGTTGCCGCTGTCTCCGCAGATGTCAACGCGGCAGACTTTTGCCGACAAAGCTGGCAGGCTTTGATGCCGTGGTCAGCGCGTTCAACCCGGGCTGGACCAATCCCAATATCGGCGCGGATTTTACACGCGGCGCAAACAGCATCGTCGAAGCGGCAAAAGCAGCGCAAGTGCCGTATCTCTTAATCGTCGGCGGCGCAGGCAGCCTGTATGTCGCACCCGGATTTTGCAAGTGATCGATACGCCCTGACTTCCCCGAAAAGAAATTTTACGACGGCGCCAATGCCGCACGCCATCTCTTTGACGGCACTCCCTGCCGCGCCGCGACGTGAACTGGTCTTTCGTTTCCTCCGGCACGACTGCGCGGACCGGCGGTTTCAGCGAAGACAAAACCGGCAAATACCGCTTGGGCAAAGACGATTTGCTGATGGACGGTGAAATTCCGGCAGGCATCAGCGTGGCAGATTTGGCGGTCGCCATCGCCGACGATGCGGAAAAACAAAGCGCATTTGTTTGAACGCTTTTACCGTTGCCGCCGCTTTAACCGCCTTCTGTTAAAGGTCGTCTGAAAATCTTGAGAATCAAGTTTTCAGACGACCCTGTCCCTCCAAATTAAAATGAAATCGAAAAATGAAAAATCGTTGCCGTCTTACTGACCGCAGCAGCCCTCTCATCAACCGCCGCATACGCCGCCCCCAAAGCCAAACCCGTCCACACCAAAGCCGCGCAAAACCCAAGAAGCGCGCAACAAAGCCAACGCCCTCGCCTTCTACGACCTCGCGTTCAACCAGCACAAACCGCAAGAAGCCGTCAGCAAATATGTCGGCAAAACCCACATCCAGCACGATCCGACCGTTGCCGACGGCGGGCAAGCTCTTTATCGACGCTTTCGCCCGTTTTTAAAAGAACATCCCGGCTCGCGTGCCGAAGTGAAACGCATCGCAGCCAAAGGCGATTTGCGTTCATGCACGTCTTCAGCCGAATCTCCGCCCAAGACCGGGGCGAAGCGGTCGTCGATATTTTTCCGCTTCGACCGCAACGGTAAAATCGTCGAACATTGGGACGTGATTCAATCCGTACCGGAAAAATCGCCAGCGGGCATTCTGTGTTTTAACTCGGTAATCAAAAAGGCCGTCTGAAATGTTTTTCAGACGGCCTCTTGGCCTCATAGGGGTCGACTTACTTAACGGAATGACTTAGTTTTTTTGATACAAGCACCTATTGTCAATCGTCATTCCCGCGCAGGCGGGAATTCAGAACGTGGAATTAAAAAACATTCTATCCGATAGGTTTCTATGCAGATAGCCTAGATTCCCACCGACATAAATGACAAATAATAAATTGCTGTATCAAAAGTTAAGTTAATCCGCTATATCAGCCTTCTTCCCTGCTGCTAATGGGTCTTTTTGGCGAACACCAGTTTGTTGTCGGTGAATTTGACCGTATCCAAATCCAGCGCCCACACGTCGCTTTTCATCGCACGGGCGGCGGGGTGGGCTTTTGTAGTAGAGGGCGAGGGCGGGTTTTTGGGCGGCTTCGTCTTCAAGCAGGCGGGCGCGGGCGGTGAATTGATGCCGCTGATTTTGGTGATGCTGCCCGGCTGTCCGGCTACGGTACCGGCGATGGCGGGTTTGCCGCCATCAGTCGGCCGTGTTTGGTTTTTGCGAGGTCAATACTATCAGCCGTGCGGCGGGTTTCGTCGAAAACGTAGAAGCAGCACGCGCTCCAGATGGTTCCGTCCGCACCGGCGGCAATGCTGACGACATGGTTGGTTTGGAAGAATTGGGTGATGTTGGCGGGAATCGGCTGCATGGTTTTTCCGGTGCGGGCGGGTTGCTGCGCGGTTGTAAACAACGGCCTTCACTATAATGAATTGTCGCAACCGGTGCAAACCCGAATTGGTATTCGGGCCGTCTGAAATGATGGTTTTTCAGACGGCCCTCTACATGCCGTTTTTGATGATGGTTTTGCGTTAACTATTTGAAAATGAATAACTTTGTTTTGATGTTTTGTAACCCGTTGTTACAAAGTTTGTCGGCAATCTGTTACAATCGCTGGAAATTGGACGGCAGGGTTTTGCCGGTAACAGGCAAAAGCGGTTGAGGCCGTCTGAATGCAATCCATTCTGAAAGGTTATTTATGAACGGAAGTTTTACCGAATCGCTGCACTATTGGGTCAATAAAAATCAACGGCCCGATGTGGGACGGCCTGATTTTCGTGCTGTTGGGCGTGGGTTGTTTTTACTTTGGCCACGGGATTCGTGCAGTTCCGCCTGTTCGGACGAAGTATCCGTGAAATGCCTCGGAGGGCGGAAGCAGGGGAGACGACCCGCACGGGATTACGCCGTTTCAGGCTTTTCGTTACCGGCTTGGCCAGCCGTGGTGTGGGCAATATCGCCGGCGTGGCCATCGCCATCAGTGTCGGCGGGCCGGGCGCGGTGTTTCTGATGTGGCTGGTGGCCTTAATCGGCATGAGTTCGGCTTTCGCCGAGTCGTCGCTGGCGCAGCTTTTCAAAAATCCGCGACTATGACGACCACCATTTTCGCGGCGGGCCGGCCTATTATATTACGCAGGGGTTGGGACAGCGTTGGTTGGGCATTCTGTTTGCCTTGAGCCTGATTTTTCTGTTTCGGTTTCGTCTATGAGTCGGTGCAGGCCAATCTGATTGTGGCGGCGATGGAAGTGGCTTGGGGTTGGGACAAACACGCCGTCGGCGTGGCGCTGATGATTCTGACCGCGCCGATTATTTTTCGGCGGTATCCGCCGGGTGGCGCGCTGGTCGGAAATGATTGTGCCGGTGATGGCGACGCTGTACCTGCTGATGGCGCTGTATATGTGGCAACCAATATCGGTATGGTGCCGAAAGTGTTTGATATGATTTTCAGCAATGCGTTCAAATTCGATGCGGCGGGCGGCGGCTGCTCGGCGGCCTGATTTCGCAGACGATGGTGATGGGTATCAAGCGCGGCCTGTATTCCAACGAAGCGGGCAGGGTTCCGCACCGAATGCGGCGGCGGCGGCGGAAGTGAAAACACCCTGTTTCGCAGGGTATGATTCAGATGCTGGGTGTTTGTCGATACCATGATTGTTTGCTCGTGCACGGCGTTTATCGTGTTGATGTCGGACTCTGCCCGCCGATTCGGGTTTGAGCGGCGTGCAGCTTACGCAGGCGGCGATTGTCAGCCATGTGGGCGGCTGGGGCGCGGATTTTCTGGCCGTGGTATTGTTTATGTTTGCGTTTTCCACCATTATCGGCAACTATGCCTACGCCGAATCGAATGTGAAATTCATTAAAAGCCACTGGTTGATTTTGTCGCTGTTCCGCATGGGCGTGCTGGGCATGGTGTATTTCGGTGCGGTTAACAGCGTGCCGCTGGTGTGGGACATGGCCGATATGGCGATGGGTACGATGGCGTGGATCAATCTGATTGCCATCCCGCTGCTCTCGCCACTGGTGTTCCTGCTGTTGAAAGACTACACGGCCAAGCTGAAGATGGGCAAAGACCCGCAGTTCAAAATTGTCCGAGCATCCGGGACTGAAAACGAAAAATCAAATCGGACATCTGGTGATTTCAGACGGCCTCATCGGATGATATGGAAGCCGCTTCTTTCGGGAAGCGGCTTTTTGTTGCGTTACGGGAGGCGGATATGGCGGCCCATCTGTTGCAGGATGCCTGCTGCTACAAACGGAGGCCGTCTGAAAAACACCGATACAGGTTTTTGCAGGTGATTTTCAGACGGCCTCTTGATTTGACCGTTTAACGGATGACCGTCAAACCGTTATTTTTGCTCAGGGAGTCGCGGATTTCGCGCAGCAGCAGAAACTTCTTCGCTCGGTTCGGCAGGTGCTTCTTCCACCGGAACTTCTTTTTCTTCAGCGAGTTCAACAGTTTGACTACCACGAAAAATGGCGGCGGCGATAATCAGGAAGCTGATGATGGTGTTGATGAACAGGCCGACATTCAGCGTAACAGCACCGGCGGCTTTGGCAGCCGCCAGGGAAGCGTAGCCTGCTTCGGGTGCGGGCGTGCCGTCTTTCAGAGTGATAAACAGGTTGAGAAGTCCACGCCGCCAATCAGGATACCGATAGGGGCATAATGACGTCGTCGACCAGCGATTTTTACGATGCCGCTGAACGCAGTACCGACAACCATACCGACTGCCAGGTCAACCACGTTGCCGCGCATAATAAACTCTTTAAATTCAGATGCAATAGACATTATTTACACTCCTGTGTGTTTCGTTAGATAGGTTAAGGAAAAAGAAAGGCTGGCATCTTACTGTGTTTGAGGTTAAAAAATTTTTGTAAAAGTTAAAATTGTGTATTGCTAATCAAACCATTGCCTTTTAACCTGAAAAAAGCCGTTTGAAATCAAGCGTTGCGTTTTCGCAGCATTTTTCAGACGGCCTTTGCGACAGTAAAAACGGCTTATTCTTCAACGCTTAGGGCGTTAATGCTGTATCCGCCGTCGACATAAGTGATTTCACCGGTGATGCCTCGACGATAAGTCAGACAGCAAAAATGCGGCGGCGTTCCCGACTTCTTCGATGGTTACGTTGCGGCCGAGCGGGTTTTTGCTGGGCGACGTGTCCCAGCAGTTTGCCGAAGTCAGCGATGCCGGATGCGGCCAGCGTTTTAATCGGACCGGCGGAAAATGCCGTTGCAGCGGATGCCTTCGCGGCCCAGGCAGGCGGCGGTGAAGCGGATGCCGGCTTCCAGACTGGCTTTGGCCATGCCCATTACGTTGTAGTTCGAATCGCGCGCACCGCGCCCAAATAGGTGAGGGCGACGATGGAACCGTTGCGGCCCCTGCATCATCGGGCGCGCGGCTTTGGCCAGCGCGGGCAGGCTGTATGCGGAAATTTCGTGGGCGGTGTTGAAGGCTTCGCGGCTGATGCTGTCGAGAAAGTCACCGCTCAGCGCTCTTTAGGGCGCAAAACCGATGGAGTGGACCAGACCGTCCAAAACCGTTCCAGTGTTTGCCCAAATCGGCGAAGGTTTGGTTGATTTCGTCGTCGCTGGCGACGTCGCAGCGGAACACCAGTTCCGAACCGAGCTCGGCCGCCATTTTGCGTACGCGTTCTTCCAGTTTGTCCACAACGTAGGTAAAGGCCAAATCCGCGCCCTGATCGCGGCAGGCTTTGGCGATGCCGTAAGCGATGGAACGTTCGGAAATCATGCCCGTAATCAGAATTTTTGCCTTGCAGAAAAGCCCATTGTCTTCATCCTTAATATGGTATTGCGGTTTGCAGGAAGCGCCGATTATAGCAAACGCGACTGTTTCAGTATAGAAAACAATATTTAAACGAAAAACAGCTGTCTGCCGCACCTGATTTTCAGACGGCCTCCGCGCCGTTTGGCGCAGCGTTTTTGAGTCGGCGGAAAACCATACCGGTACGCATTCCGCCGCCGTCCGTGCCATGTCCGACAGTGAGGCCGAAACGCCCAAAATCCCTGCAGATAACGACGGTTGCCGACAGAAAGCCGACTAATACGGCGGCGGAGCGGACGTGGCATAATCGTTTCTTCGGCTTCGGTGACGAGGCTGTCTGAAAGAAATCACGTTCGTATGTTTTCGCACTTTTTACAGTCAAACGCGTTATACTGAACATTTGATTATTCCGACTTTAAAGCCTGTTTACAACTCCTGCGGCGGAGTGCCGGACATACTTTCAGACGGCCTTTGCCGGTATTCATATATAATATCAGTCCGCCGTATTACTGTATCGAAGAGAATGCTGTGCCCGAACAAAACCGTATCCTCTGCCGCGAATTGAGCCTGCTCGCCTTCAACCGCCGCGTTTTTGGCGCAGGCGCAAGATCCGTCCGTCCCCTGTTGGAACGGTTTGCGCTTTCTGTGCATCGTTTCATCGAATCTCGACGAATTTTTCGAAGTGCGCATGGTTTGGCTCAAACGCGAACAGAAACTGCGTCCGCACGAGCGTTTGGATAACGGCACCACGCCGTCTGAAACCATCGCTGCCGTCGCCGCCGAAGCGCATGCGCTGATACGGGAGCAGTATCAGTTGTTCAACGAAGTTTTGCAGCCCGAACTGGGCAAACAAGGCATCCATTTCTACCGCCGCCGCAATTGGACGCCCGGGCAGCAGAAATGGATTGAGCAGTATTTCGATGCCGAACTGCTGCCCATCCTCACCCCATCGGGCTGGATCCGTCGCATCCCTTCCCGCGCCCGTTGAACAAATCGCTCAATTTCGCCGTCGAGCTTGAAGGTACGGACGCATTCGGCCGCCCCGTCCGGCATGGCGATTGTGCAAGCCCCGCGCATCCTGCCGCGCGTCGTCCCTCTGCCCGCAGAATTGTGCGAAGGCGGCAGCGGCTTCGTCTTCCTCTCCTCCATCCTGCACGCCCACGTCGGCAAACTCTTCCCCGGCATGGCGGTCAAAGGCTGCCATCAGTTCCGCCTCACCCGCGACAGCGACTTGACCGTAGATGAAGAAGACCTCAAAAACCTGCGAGCCGCCATCCAAAAACGAATTGCACGACCGCGAATACGGCGACGGCGTGCGGCTTGAAGTTGCCGACACCCTGTCCCGCCCATATCCACGACTTCCTGCTTGCCCAATTCAAACTCAACGAGTCAGAGTTGTATCAAGTCAAAGGCCCGGTCAACCTCGTGCGCTCCATTCCGTTCCCGACTTTGGTCGACCGCCCCGACCTGAAGTATCCGCCGCGTAGTGCAGGCCGTCTGAAAGCACTGCGCAAGAACGGTTCCATTTTCAAACTGGCCAAACAGTCGCCCATCTTGCTGCACCATCCGTACCAGTCCTTCGACCCCGTCGTCCAAAATGATACGCGAAGCCGCCGCCGATCCCGACGTACTCGCCGTCAAAATGACCATTTACCGTACCGGCAGCAACCCGAACTCGTCCGGGCCCTGATGAAAGCCGCCCTTGCCGGCAAACAAGTAACCGTGGTTGTCGAACTCATGGCGCGTTTTGACGAAGCCAACAACGTCAACTGGGCGCAACAGCTTGAAGACGCGGGCGCGCACGTCGTTTACGGCGTCTTCGGCTACAAAGTACATGCCAAAATGGCACTCAGTCATCCGCCGCGAAGACGGTGCGCTCAAACGTTACGCCCATCTTGGCACCGGCAACTACCACCAAGGTACATCCCGCATCTACACCGACTTTGGCATCATCACCGCCGACAACCAAATTACCGCCGACGTGAACACTATCTTTATGGAAATTACAGGACTGGGTAAACCCGGGCGACTGAACAAACTTTACCAAAGCCCGTTTACCCTGCACCAAATGGTTATCGAACGCATCAACCGGGAAACCGAACACGCCAAAGCAGGCAAACCCGCGCGCATTATTGCTAAAATGAACTCCCTTATCGAACCGAGCGTCATCGAAGCCCTCTATCAAGCTCAGTGCCGCAGGCGTACAAATCGACCTCATCGTGCGCGGCATGTGTACCTTACGCCCCGGTGTCAAAGGCTCTGTCCGAGAACATTCGTGTCCGCTCCATCATTGGCCGCCAGCTCGAACATTCGCGCGTTTACTGCTTCCACAATAACGGCGCGGATGATACCTTCATCTCCAGTGCAGACTGGATGGGGGCGCAATTTCTTCCGCCGCATCGAAGTCGCCACTCCGATAGAAACCGAAGCACTCAAAGAGCGCGTCATCAGTGAAGGGCTTGACATGGCATTACAAGATAATACCCATGCATGGTTGATGCAGCCGGATGGCACATACGAACGTTGCAGGCCGTCTGAAAACGAAAAAGCCCGTCGGTTTGCAGGACGGGCTATGGAAAATGTACGGACGTTAAACAAATAAAATAATTCAGGCCAACAATAAAAAGATTGTCGGATTCAATAAAATTTGTGTTGTGTTGGTATTTAGGCGGGAGGGGATAAAATATTTCTTTGAATAACAGTAATTTGCGGGATGTGGTAAATTTTTGCGGTTGTTTGGCTTGACTGGTGGGGTGTGGGAGGGGTATAGTTCGGTTCTTCGCTGCGCTGCGGCGGTGTTTCAGGGCTGTTATAGTAATTATAGCACGAAGCACGGGTTCTTTAACAATACAGATTACCGATAAGTGTGGGTGCCGAGGCCCCACACTGTTGAGAAGAAGACAAGACGATGTTAGTAGACATTGTTCTGTTGGTTTCTTTGAAGCAGACCAGAAGTTAAGAAGTTAGAGATTGAACATAAGAGTTTGATCCTGGCTCAGATTGAACGCTGGCGGCATGCTTTACACATGCAAGTCGGACGGCAGCGGGGTAGTGCTTGCACTACTGCCGGCGAGTGGCGAACGGGTGAGTAACATATCGGAACGTACCGAGCAGTGGGGGATAACTAATCGAAAGATTAGCTAATACCGCATATATTCTGAGGAAGAAAGCAGGGGACCTTTGGGCCTTGCGCTGTTTGAGCGGCCGATATCTGATTAGCTGGTTGGTGGGGGTAAAGGCCTACCAAGGCGACGATCAGTAGCGGGTCTGAGAGGATGATCCGCCACACTGGGACTGAGACACGGCCCAGACTCCTACAGGGAGGCAGCAGTGGGGAATTTTTGGACAATGGGGGCAACCCTGATCCAGCCATGCCGCGTGTCTGAAGAAGGCCTTCGGGTTGTAAAGGACTTTTGTCCGGGAAGAAAAGCGCGATGTTAATACCATTGCGTGCTGACGGTACCGGAAGAATAAGCACCGGCTAACTACGTGCCAGCAGCCGCGGTAATACGTAGGGTGCGAGCGTTAATCGGAATTACTGGGCGTAAAGCGGGCGCAGACGGTTACCTAAGCAGGATGTGAAATCCCCGGGCTCAACCTGGGGAATTGCGTTCTGAACTGGGTGGCTAGAGGTGTCAGAGGGGGTAGAATTCCACGTGTAGCAGTGAAATGCGTAGAGATGTGGAGGAATACCGATGGCGAAGGCAGCCCCCTGGGATGGCACTGACGTTCATGCCCGAAAGCGTGGGTAGCAAACAGGATTAGATACCCTGGTAGTCCACGCCCTAAACGATGTCGATTAGCTGTTGGGCAACTTGATTGCTTGGTAGCGAAGCTAACGCGTGAAATCGACCGCCTGGGGAGTACGGTCGCAAGATTAAAACTCAAAGGAATTGACGGGGACCCGCACAAGCGGTGGATGATGTGGATTAATTCGATGCAACGCGAAGAACCTTACCTGGTCTTGACATGTACGGAACCTTCCAGAGACGGAGGAGTGCCTTCGGGAGCCGTAACACAGGTGCTGCATGGCTGTCGTCAGCTCGTGTCGTGAGATGTTGGGTTAAGTCCCGCAACGAGCGCAACCCTTGTCATTAGTTGCCATCATTTGGTTGGGCACTCTAATGAGACTGCCGGTGACAAGCCGGAGGAAGGTGGGGATGACGTCAAGTCCTCATGGCCCTTATGACCAGGGCTTCACACGTCATACAATGGTCGGTACAGAGGGTAGCCAAGCCGCGAGGTGGAGCCAATCCCAAAAACCGATCGTAGTCCGGATTGCACTCTGCAACTCGAGTGCATGAAGTCGGAATCGCTAGTAATCGCAGGTCAGCATACTGCGGTGAATACGTTCCCGGGTCTTGTACACACCGCCCGTCACACCATGGGAGTGGGGGATACCAGAAGCAGGTAGGCTAACCGCAAGGGGCCCGCTTGCCACGGTATGCTTCATGACTGGGGTGAAGTCGTAACAAGGTAGCCGTAGGGGAACCTGCGGCTGGATCACCTCCTTTCTAGAGAGAAGGGGTTTGGGCATCCACACTTATCGGTAAACTGTAAGATGCGGCAGGAAGGGTTTGTAGCTCAGGTGGTTAGAGCACACGCTTGATAAGCGTGGGGTCGTAGGTTCAAGTCCTACCAGACCCACCAGAAGCTACGGTCTGCAGGATACGGGGGGCATAGCTCAGTTGGTAGAGCACCTGCTTTGCAAGCAGGGGGTCATCAGTTCGATCCCGTTTGCCTCCACCAAATATTTCCCAAATCAAAAACGGGTTGCAGCGAAGTGCAGCTTATTTTGATTTGCGAAGTAAATAGCAATATTGAACGCATCGATCTTTAACAAATTGGAAAGCCGAAATCAACAAACAAAAGACAATGTGTCTGTTTTTGACGATTAGGCCGATTGCAAACGGTTGGTTGTCTCCTCGAAAAGGAAAAGAAAAACAGGTACAGTATTTGGGTGATGATTGTATCGACTTAATCCCGAAAGACAAAAGGCGGGATTTAAGACACAACAAGCAGTAAGCTTTATCAGAGTAGGAAGTTCAAGTTTGGTATTCTAGTCAACGGAATGTCGGACGAAGTCAGAGAGGTTCTTGAAATGATAGAGTCAAGTGAATAAGTGCATCAGGTGGATGCCTTGGCGATGATAGGCGACGAAGGACGTGTAAGCCTGCGAAAAGCATCGGGGAGCTGGCAATAAAGCTATGATCCGGTGATGTCCGAATGGGGAAACCCACTGCATTCTGTGCAGTATCCTAAGTTGAATACATAGACTTAGAGAAGCGAACCCGGAGAACTGAACCATCTAAGTACCCGGAGGAAAAGAAATCAACCGAGATTCCGCAAGTAGTGGCGAGCGAACGCGGAGGAGCCTGTACGTGATAACTGTTGAGATAGAAGAACAAGCTGGGAAGCTTGGCCATAGTGGGTGATAGTCCCGTATTCGAAATCTCAATAGTGGTACTAAGTGTACGAAAAGTAGGGCGGGACACGTGAAATCCTGTCTGAATATGGGGGACCATCCTCCAAGGCTAAATACTCATCATCGACCGATAGTGAACCAGTACCGTGAGGGAAAGGCGAAAAAGAACCCCGGGGAGGGAGTGAAATAGAACCTGAAACCTGATGCATACAAACAGTGGGAGCGCCCTTGTGGTGTGACTGCGTACCTTTGTATAATGGGTCAACGACTTACATTCAGTAGCGAGCTTAACCGAATAGGGGAGGCGTAGGGAAACCGAGTCTTAATAGGGGCGAAGAGTTGCTGGGTGTAGACCCGAAACCGAGTGATCTATCCATGGCCAGGTTGAAGGTGCCGTAACAGGTACTGGAGGACCGAACCCACGCATGTTGCAAAAATGCGGGGATGAGCTGTGGATAGGGGTGAAAGGCTAAACAAACTCGGAGATAGCTGGTTCTCCCCGAAAAACTATTTAGGTAGTGCCTCGAGCAAGACACTGATGGGGGTAAAAGCACTGTTATGGCTAGGGGGTTATTGCAACTTACCAACCCATGGCAAACTCAGAATACCATCAAGTGGTTCCTCGGGAGACAGACAGCGGGTGCTAACGTCCGTTGTCAAGAGGGAAACAACCCAGACCGCCAGCTAAGGTCCCAAATGATAGATTAAGTGGTAAACGAAGTGGGAAGGCCCAGACAGCCAGGATGTTGGCTTAGAAGCAGCCATCATTTAAAGAAAGCGTAATAGCTCACTGGTCGAGTCGTCCTGCGCGGAAGATGTAACGGGGCTCAAATCTATAACCGAAGCTGCGGATGCCAGTTTACTAGCATGGTAGGGGAGCGTTCTGTAGGCCGATGAAGGTGCATTGTAAAGTGTGCTGGAGGTATCAGAAGTGCGAATGTTGACATGAGTAGCGATAAAGCGGGTGAAAAAGCCCGCTCGCCGAAAAGCCAAGGTTTCCTACGCAACGTTCATCGGCGTAGGGGTGAGTCGGCCCCTAAGGCGAGGCAGAAATGCGTAGTCGATGGGAAACAGGTTAATATTCCTGTACTTGATTCAAATGCGATGTGGGGACGGAGAAGGTTAGGTTAGCAAGCTGTTGGAATAGCTTGTTTAAGCCGGTAGGTGGAAGACTTAGGCAAATCCGGGTCTTCTTAACACCGAGAAGTGACGACGAGTGTCTACGGACATGAAGTAACCGATACCACGCTTCCAGGAAAAGCCACTAAGCTTCAGTTTGAATCAAAACCGTACCGCAAACCGACACAGGTGGGCAGGATGAGAATTCTAAGGCGCTTGAGAGAACTCAGGGAGAAGGAACTCGGCAAATTGATACCGTAACTTCGGGAGAAGGTATGCCCTCTAAGGTTAAGGACTTGCTCCGTAAGCCCTGGAGGGTCGCAGAGAATAGGTGGCTGCGACTGTTTATTAAAAACACAGCACTCTGCTAACACGAAAGTGGACGTATAGGGTGTGACGCCTGCCCGGTGCTGGAAGGTTAATTGAAGATGTGAGAGCATCGGATCGAAGCCCCAGTAAAACGGCGGCCGTAACTATAACGGTCCTAAGGTAGCGAAATTCCTTGTCGGGTAAGTTCCGACCCGCACGAATGGCGTAACGATGGCCACACTGTCTCCTCCCGAGACTCAGCGAAGTTGAAGTGGTTGTGAAGATGCACTCTACCCGCTGCTAGACGGAAAGACCCCGTGAACCTTTACTGTAGCTTTGCATTGACTTTGAAGTCACTTGTGTAGGATAGGTGGGAGGCTTAGAAGCAGGGACGCCAGTCTCTGTGGAGCCGTCCTGAAATACCACCCTGGTGGCTTTGAGGTTCTAACCCAGACCCGTTATCCGGGTCGGGGACCGTGCATGGTAGGCAGTTTGATCTGGGGCGGTCTCCTCCCAAAAGAGTAACGGAGGAGTTCGAAGGTTACCTAGGTCCGGTCGGAAATCGGACTGATAGTGCAATGGCAAAAGGTAGCTTAACTGCGAGACCGACAAGTCGAGCAGGTGCGAAAAGCAGGACATAGTGATCCGGTGGTTCTGTATGGAAGGGCCATCGCTCAACGGATAAAAAGGTACTCCGGGGATAACAGGCTGATTCCGCCCAAGAGTTCATATCGACGGCGGAGTTTGGCACCTCGATGTCGGCTCATCACATCCTGGGGCTGTAGTCGGTCCCAAAGGGTATGGCTGTTCGCCATTTAAAGTGGTACGTGAGCTGGGTTTAAAACGTCGTGAGACAGTTTGGTCCCCTATCTGCAGTGGGCGTTGGAAGTTTGACGGGGGCTGCTCCTAGTACGAGAGGACCGGAGTGGACGAACCTCTGGTGTACCGGTTGTCACGCCAGTGGCATCGCCGGGTAGCTAAGTTCGGAAGAGATAAGCGCTGAAAGCATCTAAGCGCGAAACTCGCCTGAAGATGAGACTTCCTTGCGGTTTAACCGCACTAAAGAGTCGTTCGAGACCAGGACGTTGATAGGTGGGGTGTGGAAGCGCGGTAACGCGTGAAGCTAACCCATACTAATTGCTCGTGAGGCTTGACTCTATCATTTGAAGAACTTCAAAGATAAAAAGCTTACTGACTGATTCAGTCATCACCAAATATATTGATTAAGGCTTTACCGATTTGTACAGTTTAAGTTTGGCGGCCATAGCGAGTTGGTCCCACGCCTTCCCATCCCGAACAGGACCGTGAAACGACTCAGCGCCGATGATAGTGTGGTTGTTCCATGCGAAAGTAGGTCACTGCCAAACACCCATACCGGACCCCTGATACGAAAAGTATCGGGGGTTGTTTTTGTGCGGGAGGTGTGGCATGATGCAGACAAATATGTATTATAAAGTGTGTGATTGTAAGTTGGTTGTTGATATGGATTGCCGATCTGTTATGATGCTGACTGTTGCGGCGGTTGCCGTGTAGACTTTGATTGAGTGACAAGGATAAAGAAGATGAAGCACATACTGTTTGGCATTCTGGCATTGTTGGCCGTACCGTTGGCGTTGGCGGCGGTCAATATCAATACGGCGACGGCGACCGAATTGGAGGCGTTGCCGGGCATCGGTCCGGCCAAAAGCGAAGGCGATAGTGGCCTACCGCCAGCAGAACGGCCAGTTCAAAACGGTGGAGGATTTGAAGAAGGTGAAGGGTATCGGCGAGGGTATCTTCTCGAAGCTGAAGGATGAGGCGTCGGTGAAAGCGCCGGCGGCGAAAAGAGGCCGTGCCGGCGGTGAAACAGTAACCGTGTCGCGCCGGCGGGGCGATGGCCTTGCGGCGGCGGTGCAGGAAAAAGCCGGAACTGTTGTTCCGGCTTTGATGCTGTATTATACGGCCGGAAAAGGCCGGGTTAACGCCAATAGCGCCACCACGGCATATCGTCGGGGCGCCACGGTTTTTGCAGGTAGGGGCTGGCCGGAAAGTTGCCGGCCAGAATGCGTCTGCTGTCCGCTGCCAGCTGCGGTTTGCCCAGCTTTCTTATACGCCAGCTCCATCATGGCCAACGATGCTTCAACATGCGGGCTTCCGCAAATGCCCTTTACGTGTTGGAGACTCGGTAAGGAGTCAGTTTACGGCGCTATAGCGCTATCAATATTAAATTAGAGTCTTTGTATTTCTGTATCTTCTGTGTTATTTCCTATCTCATTAGGCAATGCCTTATGTAAGCGGGACCAGCCGAATGAGGCGGAAAAATACAGGTAAGCGCGATTAGAGGGTAAGCAAATAGATGTAATTAAATATCGGATGTTGCTAAAATTAAGTACACTCTCACCACCAGTCAGACGTATTAGCGCCCAAAACCATTCCCATAGAGAGGGTATACTAAATGCCAGTACGGCTAAGAGTCCCAAGGTACGAAATACGCCGATAGGAAGAATCTGTTTTTTTAATACGGTACGGTTAAGTTGTAGTAAAACTACAAGACCGAAGCCAATAATAAGAATCATCCCGCCGTTGGAGAGGGTTTGTAGACTATTAAATGCGATGTCGGGAGTGAGTGGCAAAACCGTCTGAAGAGGTGGGGGCTGAGTGTCGGGGAATTGAGGCTTTGGGTTACGTTCAAGGTGAATCCGTAAACCATATCAGCCAAAAACAATCCAAATTGGGATTGAACTTAGAAAACCGTCTCATTGGAAAAATAATCCTTTATACGCAGTATTTTAGCGGCATTTTATCAGCAAACGTGTAACCACGGTCAAACATTTTATTAAGGCCGGAGGGCCGTCTGAAATGAATGTTTCCGAATTTTCGATTTAGCGAATATGGTCGGAAGAACGTTCCTTTGTTTTCATTTTTATTATGATTTAAGACAAAGTTTGGCCAACGGGTAAACCTAGCCCAAGTCAGAAAAATCTTGTGATTTTTCCGTAATTTTCTACCAAATCCGTGGCAATTAGAGTTACAATTTCCTATCAATAACAAAATGCCTGACTGGAAAGGACGCTTCATGAATACCTCAAAACGTGATTTAACCCGTATCCGCCACAATACTAAAAATTGTCGCAACGCTTGGCCCGAGCAGTAATAATGTCCAGTTGCTCGAAGATATGATTCGCGTGGGCGGCTTGAATGTGGTTCGGTTCAACTTCAGCCACGGTACGGCTGAATTTCATCAAGAAAATGCGCGCATCGTGCGCGAAGCTGCGAAACGTGCGGGACAGGAAATTGCAATCCCTGGCCGACTTGCAGGGGCCGAAAATCCGCGTTGGTAAAACTGGAAGGCGGCAGTATTCAGTTGAACAAAAGGTGAGAAGTTGGTTTTGGATGCCGCTTTGGAAGGCGAAGGCACAAAGGAAGCGGTGGGTTTGATTACCGCGACTTGCCGAAAAGACGTGCAAAAGCGGTGATGTTTTGTGGCTGGATGACGGCTTGCTGACATTGACTGTGGATTCGGTCGACGACAGTAAAAATCACGACGACCGTTGAAAACAGTCATGAGTTGAAGAGTAACAAAGGTATCAATAAACGCGGCGGCGGATTGTCGGCGGGGGCGTTGACTGAAAAAGACTTCCGTGATTTGAAAACGGCGATAGCCATCGGTTGCGACTATTTGGCCATCAGTTTTTGTAAAAATCGGCGGAAGACCTGCATGTGGCTCAGGGCGAAGGTGGAAGAAGAGATGAAAGGCAGCAATGCCATCCGTCCGGGCTTGGTTTTCCAAAAATCGAACGTGTAGAGGCCATTGAAAAACTTGGATGAAATCATCGAAGCTAGCGACGGCATTATGGTTGCGCGCGGTGATTTGGCTGTGGAAGTCGGTCATGCCGCCGTGCCTGCCTTTGCAAAAGCGCATGATTCGTCGTGCCCGCGAGTTGCGCCGTTTCAGCATCACTGCGACCCAAATGATGGAATCCATGATTACCAATCCTGTGCCGACCCGCGCCGAAGTGAGCGACGTCGCCAATGCCGTGCTGGACGGTACCGATGCCGTAATGTGTTCGGCTGAAACTGCCGTTGGTGCTTATCCGTTTGAAACCGTTACCCAAATGGCGACTATCTGCGCTGTAGCCGAAAAATGAGCAGGATTCTTTGAACGGGGTGGATGAAGACACCGGCGGCGTGGTGGCTAACATCAACTTGGCGATTGCCGGTGGTGCGGTCGGTGTGGCGCGTGCGGTTGATGCCAAGGCGATTGTTGCGTTGACCGAAAAGCGGTTCGACGGCTTTTTGAAATCAGCCGCCACAATATCCAGTTGCCGATTTTTGCGCTGACGCCGAGCATTTCCGCGCAGCGCCGTATGGCGATGTACCGCGGAGTCCGCCCCATGATTTTGGCGACCAGTACCGATCACGATACCGCACTGAGAGAAGTAGAATCTATTTTTGGTTGACCGCCAGATCCTGAAACCGGGTGACCAATATATTATTACCAGTGGTTCGCAAATGCGTCAGTCCGGTTCGACCAATATGCTGCAAGTTATGAGCGTGGATTGATACGGGAAATATGGGAAGCAGGCTTTCGGGCCTGCTTTTTGGTTTGGAGGCCGTCTGAAAAACCCAGATTTAAACCTTTTCAGACGGCCTTAATGTTTTTCGGAAAAAGGCCTGCCTTGAAATGCTCCGCTGCTGCTGACGGATGGCGGTTTACATGGCACATACTGCGGTCACGCCGTCTGAAGCGGAGTTTCAGACGGCCTCAACTTCATCAAAAAGGAAACATCATGTCTTTGCAAAATATCATCGAAACCGCCTTTGAAAAACCGCGCCGACATCAGCCCCGTACCACCGTTACCCCTGAAGTCAAAGAAGCCGTTTTGAAACCATCCGCCAACTCGATTCAGGCAAACTGCGCGTTGCCGAACGCTTGGGCGTGGGCGAATGGAAAGTCAACGAATGGGCGAAAAAAAGCCGTGTTGCTGTCGTTCCGCATCCAAGACAACGAAGTTCTCAACGACGGCGTGAACAAATACTTCGACAAAGTGCCGACCAAGTTTGCCGACTGGTCTGAAGACGAATTCCGCGCCGCCGGTTTCCGCGCCGTACCCGGTGCCGTTGAGGCGCCGCGGCAGCTTCGTTGCTAAAAACGTCGTGTTTGATGCCGTCTTATGTCAGCATCGGCGCATACGTTGACGAAGGCGCGATGGTCGATACTTGGGCGACCGTCGGCTCTTGCGCCCAAATCGGTAAAAACGTTCACTTAAGCGGCGGCGTCGGCATCGGCGGCGTACTCGAGCCCTCTGCAAGCCAGCCCGACCATCATTGAAGATAACTGCTTTCATCGGCGCGCGTTCCGAAATCGTCGAAGGTGTGATTGTCGAAGAAGGCAGCGTAATTTCCATGGGCGTATTCATCGGGCAATCCACCAAAAATCCTCGACCGCACTACCGGTGAAATTTACCAAGGCCGCGTACCGGCAGGTTCTGTCGTCGTCCGGCAGTATGCCTTCCAAAGACGGCAGCCATAGCCTCTACTGCGCCGTTATCGTCAAACGCGTGGATGCGCAAACCCGCGCTAAAACCAGCGTTAACGAATTGTTGCGCGGTATTTGATTTCGGTTTCCGATAATGAAAGAGGCCGTCTGAAAACATTGTTTCAGACGGCCTCTCCGTTTTAACTAACGGACACCGGTTCTATCCGGTTTTTTATTTCTGGCATTGGCGGTAGAAAGGCGACCAAACCGTTGGTGGAACTGTCGTGTGCGGATGTGCCGCTTTCAGTTCCGGTTCGATGGCTTTGGCCAGCACTTTGCCGTATTCCACCCCCGATTGGTCGAAGGGGTTGATGTTCCAAATGACGCCTTGGACGAAAGTACGGTGTTCGTAGGCGGCCATCAGCATACCGAGGTTGAACAGGGTCGAGTTTGTCAAAGAGGAAGCTGTTGCTCGGACGGTTGCCGGGAAATTCTTTTGTCGGGGCAAGCTTTTCGCGTTCGGCTTTCGGGCAGGGCCGACAGCTCGGCGCGGGCTTCCTCCAGCGTTTTGCCCTTCATCAGCGCCTCGGCTTGGGCAAAGGCGTTGGCGACGGTGAAAGCGGTTTTTGGCGGCCGATGCCGTAAGGTGTGTCATGGGCACGATGAAATCGGCCGGAATCAGGCGTGTGCCTTGGTGCAGGAGCTGGAAGTAGGCATGCTGGCAGTTCGGCCCTTCTTCGCCGAATATAATGCCGCCGGTAATGCAGTCGACAGGTTGGCCGTCGATGGTGCGCTGTTTGCCGCAGCTTTCCATATCGAGCTGGTTAAGCCAGGCAGTGAAACGGCGCATGTTGTGGCTGTAAGGCACGGTGGTGTGGCCGTCTGAATGGTAGAAATTGTTGTACCACACATTCCAGCAGCGCCATCAGGACGGGAATGTTGTGGCGGAATTCGGTATTGAAGAAATGTTCGTCCATCGCATGGGCGCCGCGCGAGAAACTCGCGGAAGTTTTTCGGGACCGACGGCCACCATCATCGGAAAACCGATGGTCGACCAGATGGAGTAGCGTCCGCCGACCCAGTCAAACATACCGAATACGCGTTCTGGGGGAATACCGAATTTGATGGCGGCACCGACATTGCTGGAAATGGCGCAGAAGTGGTGGGAAATGCCTTCTTCAGGCAGGCCGTGTTGCAGGTACCAGTCGCGGGCCGCCTGTCCGTTGAGCAAGGTTTCCGGCGTACCGAAGGATTTGCTGGCAATGTCTGAATACGGTTGTTTTCCGGGTCGAGTGCCGTCAAGGTTTGAGCGATGTCGGCATCGTCGGAGTTGCTGACGAAATGCACGCGCACGCCGGTACGGTAAAAATAGAGTGCCTGCGCGCCCATCTGCGGCCTAAATCCGAACCACCGATGCCGATGTGGACAAGATCGGTAATGCGTTTGCCGGTAATGCCGGTGTGCGAACCGTCAATGATGCTTCCGGCGAACGAAAGGGCGCGATTAAGCTCGGTATGCACTTTGGGGAACGATATTCTCACCGTCCACCATAATCGGGTCGGCGTTTTCGGGCAGACGCAGGGGCGATATGCAGCGAGGCGCGGTTTTCACTGGTGTTGATTTTGTCGCCGCGGCGCATGGCCTGCATTCGTTGCTTGACCTGCGCGCTGTCGGCCAGATTGCACAGCAGGGTCAGGGTTTCTTCAATGATGCGGTTTTTGCTGTAATCGAACAATAGCCCGTGCAGCGTTTTCATGCATCGCATCGAAACGGTTTGCATCGGCGGCGAACAGGTCGCGCATATGGAGTTGGGATGTGGCTTGTTGGTGTTCGGCCAGTTTTTGCCATGCGGGGATTGGGTAGTCATAAGGCTTTCTTTCATGGGTTTGAGGTTTGAGGAAACTCTGGATGGGCAGGTGGGGATGTTGACCCGCAACCTACTGAATTTAAAGGAAATGGCCTGTGCTGTATTATTCTTGTTTTGATAAAAATATTTATAAATCAATAGAAATATCTTAGATGTTTGGCGTGTAAATTTCAAGGCGGTTTCGGGCCGGACGGCTGTTTTTCAGATATTTTTCAGACGGCCTCTGTCGGTGTTTGGCCTTATCCTCAGGCGGCTTAACACTTCCGCTGCAATCTGATTGTTATTTTTATTACTTTTAGAGCGGATTTTGTATGCCTAAATGAAAATAGAGAACGAAATAGCAATATTTTTGACTTGTAACAATATAGTCGGGTAACAAAAATTTTTAAAAATTAGAATAAATGCGCGAAAAAGGCGGCATGGTTAAGAAAAGTATGTTTTACGCTTGAGATTGCTTGATTTCGGTCAATTTTGTATTAAAAATACAGTATGACACCGATGTCAGTTGTGATATGCTTTGTAACAATATTGAAAAATTACAGCGGTGTGTAGGGACGGTTTGATGGCTACCATTTATGATGTTGCCGCCCGCGCCGGCGTTTCCCCGAAAAACGGTCAGCCGTGTAATTAACGGTGATGCGGCGGTAAGTGACGCGACGCGTGAAAAAGTAGAGACAGCGATTGCGGCATTGGGCTATATCCCGTCTTCCGCCGCGCGGATTATGCGTTCCAACCGTTCGGGGCTGGTCGGGTTGATTACCGGTGCGATTTCGCGCACCGGCGAGGCGTTCCGCGTGCACGGTCTGCCCGACATGTTCCTGATTAAAGGCATCCAGCAGCAGATGCGTGCGGCGGGTAAAAACGCTGATGATTGCCGATACGGCAAACCGGGCCGATCAAATCGAGCCGCTTATCCGCACCTTTATGGAACACCGTGCCGAGGGCATCCTTTATGTGGCCGAATACCATCAGGAAGTCGCCCCTGCCCGAAATCACGAATGCCTGTCCGATCGTGTTGGTCAACTGTTTCGATGCGTCGGGTACGCCGTCGGTACTGCCCGACGACGAGCAGGGGCAATACGATTTGGTGCAGCAGATTATCCGGCACGGCCATACGCGCATTGCCCTATGTTACCCCTGCCGCGGGGCATGAAGCCTGAGGCTGCGCATTCAAGGTTACCGTCGCGCGCTGGAAGGTGCGGGCATTGCGTTTGATCCTGATTTGCTGCAAACAGGATACCCCGACCATAGTAACGACAGCGAACCGTTGTTGGCGGCAATTCTGCGCCTGACGGCCCTGCCGCAGCCGCCGAGCGTCATCTGCTGCGGCAACGATGAAAATGGCGGTGCGTGTGTACGGTATCCTGCGGACGAGGGATTGCGCGTGCCGGAACAGGTTTCCGTGGCCGGCTACGACAACTCATAGCGCGATTGCGGAAACGCTGTTTCCGCCGCTGACCAGTACCGAGCTGCCTTATATGCGTATGGGCGCGTTGGCGGCAGATATGCTGCTGGGCGCGGCCGACGGCAAAAAGAAACGGGGCATATCGTCCGGGTTGCCGGAGAAACCATATGGCGGCAGTCTGTCGTCAGCCTGAAATGAATCAACGAGGCGGGCTTCTTCTAAACAGGGAGGGCCGTCTGAAACAATCCGCCGTTCTGTTTTTGGGAAGCGGGTTTTGGGATAAGCGGGAAAAAATATTTAATTTGGTTTTGTTATAAGAACCAAGGCTGCGGGCGAAACCCTCATCTGTCCGCAGTGCCGGGCCGGTGCGGTGCTCAACAGAAGAGACGGTTTTCAGTCTCGATACTGCCGCTTCCGGCATACGGAGAGTTTTTCAGCCTTTTAATCAACAGGAGTAAACTCCAAATGAAAAGTATCCCACAAGTGGCGATGACGCTTCGCCAGATTATGTTGATGAATTTCGGCTTTTTCGGTATCCAGTACAGCTTCGGCTTGCAGCAGACCGCCATCAATCCGATTTTCAACTTTTTGAATGCCGACCAAGGGCAAATGCCGATTCTGAACCTGGCAGGTCCGGTTACCAGCCTGTTGGTACAACCGATGATTGGTGCGCTGAGCGACCGCACATGGAGTACCCGACTCGGGCCGCCGACGCCCGTATTTCCTAATCGGCGCCATCGGTTGCAGCCTGTGTTTGTTTCTTTATCCCGCATGTTACCGCACTGTGGATGGCAGTCTTTGTTGCTGTGGCTGTTGGATATCAGTAACAATACCGCGATGGAGCCGTTCCGTGCGCTTCATCGCCGATACCGTGCCCGAACACCAGCAATCCACCGGCTTTTTGATGCAGTCGGTGTTTTACCGGTTTGGGCATTACCCTTGCCAACGTATCGCGTATACCTTCAATCAGATCGGCTGGTCTGCAGCAGACCTACCGAATCAGGGTATTCCATATTTGGGTATTCGGTTCGTTCTACATCGGTGCGGTCTGTTCCATCGGTTCCGTGCTGGTTACCGTAGTATCTACGCCCGAACATGAGACCCAGTCCGGAGGAAATGGCCGAGATCAAGGCCCAAACCCAGCGCCACGATCAATGCTCATCAAACGATATCGGTATATCGCGATTAAAGAAATGCCGGGTACGCCCTGTATGGCAGCTGGCCTCGGTTTACCTGTTCCAATGGTATGCACTCTTTGTTTACTGGCAGTACATCTTCCCACAGTATCGTTCAGTCCGTTTGGCATTCGACTTCTGCCGACAAAGCCGCCTATGAACGAGGCAGTTGCATGGACTGGGGCTGGTCAACGGTTTTTACAACGTCGTTACCTTTTATTTCCGCCTTCGGACTGATGTGGATGACGCGCAAATACGCTCTAAATACGTCCACGCCTTTGCCGGTAACGCTGGCCGATTGGCGCTGCTTTGGCGATTCCGCACATCACCGACAAATACCTGATGTTCGCTCCGATGATCGGCTTCGGTATCGGCTGGGCGAGTATGATGGGCGTACCGTTTATGATTGTCGTGCATGCCATCCCCAAAAAGAGCGCTACAGGGGTGTATATGGGCATCGTCAATATGATGATTGTGATTTCGATGTTTATCGAAACCCTTACCTTCGTAGGGTCAAGTTTGAATTCTGGGTATTTAGACTTGAATTGTTAAGTTTCATTTTAAAGGTGTCGACAATCTGTTCTTGAGTTCCAATCCCGCCAATGCCCTGACCTTTTCGCGGGCGTCTTCCTGCTATTGCCGCCAGCCTTGACCGTCATGATTAAAACATCCAACAAACCTGTCGGCGTATCCGAAAACGCCTGATACCGAAGCAGCAAAAAGGCCGTCTGAAATTTCAGACGGCCTTTTTGGGGTTTTTCAGACGGCCTCATTTTTCCGTAACGGGACTGAACGGCAGATAGACGTCAAACCGCGTACTCTTGCCCGCATACTGGTAGGCCGGTTCTTCGCCGTTTAAAAACACCCAGCCGCGGGCGTTTGACGACGATGCGTTTTCGGGCGACGGTCCGTGCTGCGGCCAGCAGCGCGGCTTCGTCCTGTGCCGCGCCGACCAGTCCGTGAAAATAAGCCATTTCCTTTTTGACCGCCGCCGACTTTCTGCCGTTCGGGATACATCGGGTCGAGATAAACCACATCGGGACGGCCCGCCTGCAATGCCAGTTCGGGCATCAGGGCGCAGGCGTCGCCGAAATGCAGGGTAATGCGTTGCGCAATGTCGCTGATGCCGCCGTCTTGCAGGGCGCGGGTCAGGCCGTCTGAAAGCAGGCAGGCTACGGCGGGATTCTGCTCGAGCGTGTACGCTCAGGCCGAGCGAGGCCAGCACGAAACTGTCGCGCCCCAGACCGCCGGTCGCATCCCATACCGTAGGCCGCGCCGTATGGTTGACCGCTTTCGCAATCGGTTCGCCGCCGCCTTTGGTGCGCCGGTATTGGGCCGCCCTCCCGAAAAATCAACCTTGATGCGCCCCTTTTCCCCGCACGGCAGAGGCTGAGGCTCGTCTGAATCCGCCAGCAGGTATTCGCCGGACTCGGGCGGGAGGCGGCAACGGTCAGGCCGAACTGCTCCGCCAAACGGCGGGCGGAATCGGTGGCGGAATCGGTCAGGCAGACGGTGGTCATGTTCGGGCGGCCTCCAAAAAGGGTCGGAAACGGCGGATGCGAAATTGCAGAAAAAGCAGCAGAATAGCACACTGCCGCCGATAAAGTCTTAAAAACCTATCGTAAACACTCGTCCCTGTTATAGGAAATGGAGCACTTAGACTAAACAGGCCGTCTGAAAACGCGGGCGTTCCTTTTCAGACGGCCTTATTCACGAAAAACCGCCCGCGCGTTGACCGAATATGATGCACATGAAAACACCGTTGAAAAACCATTGTCGCTTTTTCTGGGAGCCGTCTTTCCGTCCAGCCCGTCCTCGCATCGGGCTACCATTTCGGCACCCAGTCCGTAACCGCGCAAAGCACGGCCAACGCCGCCGCTGCCGAAGCCGTCGATGCTTCCACCATTTTCTATAATCCCGCCGGCCTGGCCAAACTGGAAAACAGTGAAATCACCGCCGCCGCCAACATCGTCATGCCGCACATCGAATACTCCGGCGCCGAGGCGGCCTACCGCCGCACCGGAACGGCCGTCGGCGGTGAAAACCAGCGGCACCATCACCAAAAAGCCACGTTTGCGCCGCATCTCTACGGCGCATATAAAAGCCAGCGACGTTACCGTCGGTTTGGGCGTGTATGTGCCGTTTGCCTCAGCCACCGATTACAGCGGGCAGTCGGTACTGCGCCATCACCTCAACCGCCTCGGCCTGACCAGTATCGCCGTCGAGCCGGTGGTTGCCTATAAATTCAACGACAAACATTCCGTCGGCGCGGGCCTGATTGCCCAACACTCTTCCGCCGAGCTGCGCAAATACGCCGACTGGGACGCTTCCGGTACCGTCAGTGCGCTGGCAAGCCGTCAGGCGTCGCAGGCCGCGGGCCGCCCGGTAAGCGTGGATGCGACCGGCCATGCCGACGGCCATGCCGAAGTCAAAGGCAAAGACTGGGGTTTCGGCTACCAGTTTGCATGGTTGTGGGATATTAACGACCGTGTCCGCGTCGGTGCGAACTACCGCTCCAAAAGTCAAACACAAGCTCAAAGCGGCGCCGATTGGTATGCCGACGGAGACTACGTCAAACCCGTTTACGCCGCCCGTATCGGCGTGCCCGTTGCCGCAGGCGGCAGCGCTATGTCCCGCATGAAAAAGGCGGAGGTGGAAATCGTTACCCCCGAATCGCTGTCGTTGCACGGCATGTACGAGGCCACCGACCGCTTCAACCTGTTCGGTGACGTTACCTGGACGCGCCACAGCCGCTTCAACAAAGCCGAGCTGGTGTTTGAAAACACCAAAAGCCATCGGCGTCGGCAAAACTTCCGACCGCACCATCATCACGCCCAATTGGCGTAATACCTACAAAGTCGCCGTCGGCGGTTCGTACCAATACAGCGAACCCTTGCAGCTTCGCGCCGGCATCGCTTTCGACCAGAGTCCGGTACGCGGCGCGCAAAGCCGCCTGAACACGCTTCCCGACGGCAACCGCATTTTGGGTATTCGCTCGGTGCGAAATACACGCTCCGCAAAAACCATGTGTTCGACGTCGCATACAGCCATCCACATCAACGACACCACCTTCTCCGCCGCCGCTTCGAACGGCGACAATGTGGACAGCAAAGGCACGGCTTATGCGAAAGTTCCGAAACTACGCCAATATCGTAGGGCTGCAATACAGCTATAAATTCAAATAATCCGCTGGGCAAACGATAAGGCCGTCTGAAACATCCGTTTCAGACGGCCTTATTTATTTAGAACTTGCCGACCGTGCGGGAAGGGCGGCGGAAACATCGCGCCGGTTAAAGCGGAATCAACGTCCGAACGTCGTCCGCCCCGTTTCCACGCCGGTAGTGATTTCGCCGTACATTTCCGTTCCGCCGTTGCCGGACACGCCCGCGCAGGCGGCCAACAGAAAGCAGGGCGGCAAGGCTGAGGGATTTCATCATAAAATTTCTCCGCTTGTGTTTTCAGACGGCCTCATTGCGCATCGCAACGGAAATGGTAGGCGCTGATGGAAAAAGCCGTTATTGAAATACAGGCGGTGGGCGGGCGCACGTTCCTGATCGACGTGGACGTTCAAATGGATTTTCGCAATGCCCGCTTCGGCCGCCGTTTTGCGCACTTCGCGCAACAGCCGCGAAGCGTAGCCTTTGTTGCGGCTTTGCGGCAGGGGTTACGATGTCGTCGATGTGCAGATGGTGGCCGCTGGCCAGGTTGAACGCCTCGTGAAACCGCATACCGACACCGCATTGTGTTTGCCTTCCTCGAAAATACCGAACAGCCGGTATCCGGCGGCGCGCTGGCGGGTGTTGATTTGTTCGACGAAACGGTTGATGTCGGTCAGCGTCGGGCGCAGCACGCTCAGCGCGGCAAACGCGGTGGCGGTTTCTTCCGCCGTGATTTCGCGCAATACGGTCTCCGCCGCTTCCGCCCCTGTTTTTGATGGGCAGGACGGACTCCTCCCGTTCGGCGGCGTGTTTTTCCTCAATCGCCTGCGCCAGCAGCTACTTGGTTTTCGGGCACATCTTCCTGCACGCCGCTCTCGCGTTCCTCCAGCAGCTGCTTGCAGTCGATGATGCGCAAATCGTTGTCGGCGGCGAAGTCCATCAGGAAGCGGAACATCGGCGGATTGGCTTCTTCCAGTTTTTTTATCCACCGCCACGCAGCGCACTTTTGTCCACCAAAATCGGCCGCACCCAGTTCGAATAGGAAAGGCGGTTGTCTTTGTCGAACGACGACAAAATCCCTGCACAGCCGCTCCGCCCAGTCGCTCGGACGGAAAAATCTTACCTTTGCTTGTCGTACCGTGAATCACAACTTCGTATGGGTTGCACACTAACATGGCGTTTTTCCTGAGATAATTTGGAACAATAAGTGAATTATACCTTCACCGCCCGTTTCCCGCTAAGGTGGTTTGACGAAGGGTGCCCGAAACGGCCCAAGGGCGGACGGCGGTATCCGGCGCGGCAGGGCGCGGAGGCCGTCTGAAACAACACGCCGGCGCGGCGGACCGCGCTTTCAGACGGCCTTCGAATATGCGATAATCCGCTCATCGGTCAAACACTCTAAAACGGCAAAAATGATTCGTTCCACCGGATACCGCCCCTGTGCCACGCTGCCGGCCGCAGCGGTTTCGCCGTTTGCCCCATCCCGCCATTTGTCAGAAGGCGGGTTTTTATGGACAAAGGAAGCCCCCATGCCCTAATCCGCTTTACCGCCAACACGTCATTTCCATTTCTGATTTAAGTACCGAACAGCTCGAACTGCTGCTTCAGACGGCCTTGAAGCTGAAAGAGCACCCGCGCGACGACCTGCTCGAAGGCAAACTCATCGGCTCATGCTCGAGACCCTCCACCCGCACGCGCCTGTCGTTTGAAACTGCCGTGCAACGCTTGGGCGGCAAAGTCATCGGCTTTTGCCGACGGCGCGAACACCAGCGCGAAAAAAAGGCGAAACCCTCGCCGACACCGCCCGCATCATCTCCAGCTACACCGACGCCATCATCCAACGCCACCCCAAAGACGGCGCGGCGCGCGTGTCCGCCGAGTTTTCCAAAGTCCCCTGTCATCAACGCCGGCGACGGCACCAACCAACACCCCAGCCAAACCCTGCTCGACCTCGTTACCATCTACGAAACCCAAGGCCGTCTGAACAACCTCAAAATCGCCATGGCGGGCGACCTCAAATACGGCCGCACCGTCCATTCCCTCTGCCAAGCCCTCAAACGCTGGGACTGCGAATTCGCCTTCGTCTCCCCGCCCAGCCTCGCCATGCCCGAATACATCACCCGAAGAACTCGAAGCCGCAGGCTGCCGTTACCAAATCCTGCCCGACCTCGAAGCCGCTATCGAATGGGCGGACATCCTGTACATGACCCGCGTCCAGCGCGAGACGCTTCGACGAACAAGAGTTCGCCAAAATCCAAGGCAAATTCAACCTCAACGCCGCCATGCTCGCCAACGCCCGCCCCAACCTGCGCGTGCTGCACCCTCTGCCGCGCGTTGACGAAATCCACCCCGACGTCGATGCTACGCCGCACGCTTACTATTTCGAGCAGGCGACCAACGGCGTTTACGCCCGTATGGCGATTTTGTCGCTGGTGTTGAACGAAGAAGTGTAAGGAAAAAACATGGAAAAATAAAAACTCAGCGTCGAAGCCATCGAAAATGGCACCGTCATCGACCACATCCCCGCCGGGCTGGGATTGACCATCCTGCGCCAGTTCAAACTGCTGCATTACGGCAGCGCCGTAACTGTCGGCTTTCAACCCTGCCGAGCAAAAACCCAAGGCAGCAAAGACATCATCAAAATTTCCGGCGTGGCGTTCGACGATGCCGCCGCCAACCGGCTGCGCGTTGTTCGCGCCCGAAGCCACCGTCAATACCATCGCCGATTTCAAAGTGGTGGCCAAAACGCCACCTGACCCTGCCCGACGAAATCGCCGAAGTGTTCCGCTGCCCCAATGCCAACTGCGCCAGCCACGGCGAACCGGTGAAAAAGCCGCTTCTACGTCAAAACGCAAAATGGCCAAACCCGCCTGAAATGCCATTACTGCGAGAAAACATACAGCCGCGATTCGGTGGCCGAGGCCTAACGGTTAAGGCATTTGACGCTGTTTCCCGAATGGAAAGGGCCGTCTGAAAACGGAATAACCCGACCTGACCGGTTCCGTTTTCAGACGGCCTTTTGCGTTTCATCCACCTTACGGAAAAGTCAAAGAAAGCTGCCTTTTATCGTCCCGTTTCCCGAATTGTGCAAATATATTTGAAAAATATGCGGGTAAAGCGCCGAAAGAATGATACGGAATGTAAGTTCCAAGATGGCTGCCTGCCGGTAAATCTCTTCGGCCGCCGATTCCGTCGTTTCAGACGGCCTTTGACTACAAAAAAGCAGGAAATACAGACCGATGCCCTCAAACGTACAGACCCGTTCCGCTCCGCTGCTCTATGTTTTGATTTACTTTGCCGGATTTCTCACGGCCTGCCTCTGGTTCAACCCGCAAGATTATCTTTCCGACCTCGCCCCCGACAGTAACGGCAGTTGCGGCACTGACCGCCGCATGGCTGGTGTGCCTGCTGGTCATGTATAAAGTACGCAGCCAGACGGAATGGATGCAACGCGAACAGCGGATTCAGCGGGAACAGATTCACCCTGTGCTCCATGCCGCCATCCGACGCATCGGAAGGCAGTCCCGCCGCATTGGTGTTGTCGGTGAAAAACCACGGCAAAGGTGCGGCCGGCAAAGTGCGTTTCCATATCGAAGCCCCTGCCCAACCATGCAGCCAGCAACGCTGTTACCGCGGCCGCCAGCCGGTTGCCAGTTTTTCAGACGGCCTCGACATGCTGGCCGCAGGCGAAAGCATACAGCGGCGCATTCGCCGATGTGGAAGAACTGACCGCGCAGTTACCGCCAAACGGCCTGAGCGGCGTGGTCAAATTGCGTCTCGAATACCAAAAATACATTTGGCGAAACCTGCAAATCGGAAAACGTGCTGGAATTGGCCGGATTGAATCGTGCCGTCTGAACGGAGGGTCCGGTGCAGGCTTGTTTCCGTTGAAATGTCGGAAGAGGGCGGTTAAAGGAGTTTAATTCTTTTGCCGATTTACATACGGGCGGGCGTCGGATACCGTTTTTGCGGTTATGTTTCAAATACCCAATCAGGCATTTCGAAACGGAGGCATGCCGTTATCTTTATATCTTTTACACAAACTTTTGGAACGCCGGCATTTAAAATTTTTCATCTCGTCATCAGGCCGGATTGGTAACGCGAATGCCGTCTGAAACCGTAAAAGCGGCGATTCAAACGAAGAATAAAACAAGGCCGTCTGAAATCAGATTTTTCAGACGGCCTTGTGATACGGTTAAACAAGATTCGGATTATTTCAGACGATCAATAAAGATTGATATTGCTGCGGAAGTTGTATTCGTTGTTTCTCGTATCGTGCGAATCCTGCGGTTCGTTGCGGACATGCGGTTTGTCATCGGCCATATTGTCCAAAATCGCGGCCCGGTTCGGAAGCGGTATCGCCGATGTTCACACTGGTCAGGCTTTCGAGGATGATGGCGGACGCCAAACGCTCGCCGGTACGGTACACCATGGCCAAGCCGACTTCTTCGGCAGGGATGGAAACGTATTTCACCACGCTCTTGCTGCCTTTTTTACCGTTTTCCAAATCCACCTTCACTTGGCGGCTGCGTTTATAAAGGCTGAGAACTGTACCTTTGTCCAAACCGTCGGCTTCACCTTTGTTCAGCGTAATGGTTTGGAATTGGCCGGCTTCGCTCACGCCGTCGAAGATAGATACGACTTTGGCATCGATATGCCGTGTCGGCGCATGAGGCATCATCTGGAAACTTTTGCCTTCGTCAGTCATTTTCAGCAGGAAATCGCCTTTGCGGATTTCGGATACCGCTTCTTCCACCACCATAGGCTGGGCTGTTTGAGTAGGCACTTTCGCCAACGGGTGGATGCGGGTGTAGTATTCGCCTTCCTTTCAAGTACTCCTTATCTTTATCGCTGGCGGCTTCCAAAGCGCTGTTGGTGTAGGGAAGGGTGCTGACGATGCCGCTGAATACGACTTCCTGGCCGAGATATTTATGCGTATCGGGGTCGGTGATGTCTTTGGTGGCGCGGTAAACCAGATAACGGCCGGGTTCGGTAATGCCGTAGGCGTATACGCGCTCGCCTTTGCTGTACATCAGGCGGTTGTCGGGGCCTTCGATAAGTTTGGGGGCGTTTTGCGTTTTCATCTGGTCGATGATTTGCGGATGCTGCATAAAACATGCGGTAGAAGTTGACATTGACGGTTTGGATACCGTAGCCGGAAGAGGCTTCGCGTACGCGCGGATGCAGTTTGATAACGGGAATACCGTCTGAATTGAAGCTGGAACTTTCGAAGCCGAGGCGCGGCTGGCCGTTGACATAGCGCAGCAGCAACACTTGTCCCTGGATAAATCATGTGCGGATTGCGCACGTCGCTGCGGTTTGCGCCCCACAGGCGGTTCCACTGCCACGGGCTGTAAAGGTATTTTCCGGAAATACCCCAAAGTATCGCCCTGCTTGACGACGTAACGTTGCGGAGCGTTCGGCCGCACTTTCAGCGCGGCGGCGTGAATTTGGGCGGAAACCGCCATACTTGCGGCACAAAGCAGGGTTATAATACGTTTTTGCATAACCGTTCCCCTTGAAATTGATTCGGTTTGTCTTTAATTTAACTGAAAAGATTACATTAATCACTCGTAAAAATATCAATGAGTGCTTAAGTATGGCCTATACTAGAATTAACGAGGCACTATTTTAACATTGAATGTTACCGTCATCATAGAAATTGTGGCAAAACACATGCCGCCATGTATTAAATACACACATTTGAAGGCCGGCGTGGGCGGTTTGCCTGTCTGCAAAGCGCACTATTTGGAAAAACAAAACGCACCGGCCCGAACCCAAATTAACGAGAGTACCCAGAAATGGCTTTACTGAACATCCTGCAATACCCTCGACGAGCGACTGCACACCGTGGCAAAATCCGTCGAAAAAAGTCGATGAGCGCATCCAAAAGCTGGTTGCCGATATGTTTGAAACCATGTATGAAGCACGCGGTATCGGGCTGGCGGCGACGCAGGTCGATGTGCATGAGCGTGTCGTCGTGATGGATTTGACCGAAGACCGCAGCGAGCCGCGCGTGTTCATCAACCCCGTCATTGTTGAAAAAGACGGCGAAACCACTTACGAAGAAGGCTGCCTGTCCGTGCCGGGCATTTACGACACCGTTACCTGCGCCGAGCGCGTCAAGGTCGAGGCTTTGAACGAAAAGGCGAGAAATTCACGCTGGAGGCGGACGGGCTGTTGGCGATTTGTGTGCAGCACGAGTTGGATCACCTGATGGGCATCGTTTTTGTCGAACGCCTGTCGCAGCTCAAGCAGAGTCGGATTAAGACCAAACTGAAAAAACGTCAGAAACACACCATCTAAAAGCCGAATGATACGGTCGAACAGGTCGTCTGAAAGAGGGAAGCGGCAGCAAGCCGTTGTTTTTCAAACTTTCAGACGACCTGTCGCAATGTTTGCCGTATTCTTTTGTTGCGGTACGGTATCTGTTTGATGTGCTTAACTGTTGTCTTTCCGCTCGTATTGGCAGGCGCGGCTCAAAAAATAAGGTGGAAAAAGTGGCTTAAAACTGTTTTAAAAGTATATGATTATTAAGATAAAATCCGCTTTTTGGTACTTGCTTTATTTTTTTAACCTGATTTTTATGTGGGAGAGAAGCCATGAAAAATTTGAGATAATTTTTCCCTGTTTTATGCTGGCCTGTTTTCCTTGTTGCCGTCGGGCTAATAGAGTTGATTGTTTTGTATCTGTTTAACGACTCTTTGCCGCTTCATCATAAATATCAAATAGGGATGGCGTTTTGCACTCTTGCTGCATATTTTTGAAGAAGAATTTTCCCCGGCGGCTTCGGTTTTTCATTTAATACGGTGAAGAATCCAAAGGATTATTCGGATTGTTATCCTATGAACCCGATGATTTCCATGACCGTTAATTTTCTTGGGGTCTTATTCCTGACAATATCTGCCTTTTTTTCCCTTCGCTTTATTTTCTGGGGATAGGCGTTGCAGTATTTTTGGGGTTGGAAGTGGTGCTTCATACCGTCTTGGCATTTCTTCCAAGGGCTAAGGGTCTTCCGCTGTACAGTCCCGGACTGCCTACGGCTTGGTTGGCCGGTGGTTTTGCGCATACCGTTATCTGCATACGGTCATCTCTGAAAACCTTTTGTCCGGTTACGATTGGGCTTTTGGGTATCGTTTATCTGTTTGCCGGCATTATATTGGTAATCAGGATTCCCGAAGACAGGCTTAGTGATAAAAACAGCCCGTTCAGATATGAAAACGACAGGGAATTTTATGGTTTCTTTTATCGCTACATCAAACAACGGTATCAACTTAAATAGGGCATCATCGAAGGTTAAAAAGCAGCCTGCACTAAATATAATATAGTGATTAAAAACAGTAACAGCCGTATCTCGTAATCTGTTCCTTTCCGTCAGACGGAGACAAGGTTGCCGTTGCGGTACAGAGGTCGTCTGAAAACCCATTTCCAAGGAGTTTCCCCATGAAAGTCATCTTTGCCGGTACGCCTGATTTTGCCGCTGCCGCCTTAAAAAGCCATAGCCGCCGCCGGTTTTTGAAATCCCGCTGGTGTTGACTCAGCCCGACCGCCCCAAAGGGCGCGGGATGCAGCTGCCCCTCTCCCGTGAAACAGGCCGCATTGGAATTGGGTTTGCGCGTGGTGCAGCCTGAAAAACTGCGCAACAACGCCGAAGCCCTGCAAATGCTCAAAGAGGTCGAGGCCGACGTAATGGTCGTTGCCGCCTACGGACTGATTTCTGCCGCAAGACGTGCTGGATACGCCGAAACACGGCTGCCCTCAACATCCACGCCTCGCTGCTGCCCTGTTGGCGGCGCGGCGCCGATTCAGCGCGCGATTGAAGCGGGCGATGCCGAGACGGGCGTGTGCATCATGCAGATGGACATCGGTTTGGATACCGGCGATGTGGTCAGCGAACACCGTTACGCCATTCAACCGACCGATACCGCGAATGAAGTACACGATGCGCTGATGAATCTCGGTGGAAGCGATTGTTGCTGATTTGCAACAATTAAAAACAGAAGGCCGTCTGAAAAGCGTCAAAGCAGCCCGAAGAAGGCGTTACTTATGCACAAAAATTAAGCAAAGAAGAAGCACGTATCGATTGGAAAGAAAGCGTGGCAGTTATCGAACGCAAAAATCCGCGCTTCAACCCCGTTCCCGCTGCGTGGGTGGAATATCAAGGGCAAGCCGATGAAAATCTGGCGGGCGGAAGCGGTAGCGCAACAAGGCAGGGCGGGCGAAGTATTGTCTTGTTCGGCTGACGGATTGGTCGTCGCCTGCGGTGCGAACGCGCTGAAAATTACCGAATTGCAGCCTTCGGGCAGCAAACGGATGGACATCGCGGCTTTTGCCGCGGGACATACGGTTGAAGCGGGAACAGTGCTGTAAAACAACCTTCAATCTTCACGAAACCCGCTTTCAGACGGCCTCAAATCCTCCCAAGGCCGTCTGAAAAACGACATATCCCGATACCCCAAAATCAGAAAGCAAACTGTCATGAGCATGTCCCTCGCCCAACAACTCGCCGCCGAAAGTATTGCCGCCGTTGCCGAAAGGCCGCAACCTGCAAGACGTATTGGCCGCCATCCGCGCAGCCCACCCCGAACTGACGGCACAGGGAACTCTGGCGCGCTGCAAGACATCGCCTACGGCTGCCAGCGTTATCTGGGCAGCTTGAAATATATGCTCGCGCAGATGCTGAAAAAGCCGATTGGCAACCCGCAGCTCGAAAGCCTGCTTTTTGGCGGCGATGTACCAACTGCATTACACGCGCAACGCGCCCCATGCAGTGGTCAACGAAGCGGTGGAGAGTATCGCGAAAATCGGGCACGGGCAGTACCGTTCGTTTGCCAACGCGATTTTGCGGCGTTTTTGCGTGAGCGGCGAAGCTGGAGGCTTTGTGCAAAAAGACGATGGGCGAAACACAACCTGCCGCTGTGGTGGGTGGCGTACACTGAAAAACCATTATCCGAAACACTGGCACAACATCGCCACCGCGCTGCAATCGCATCCGCCGATGACGTTGCGGGTCAATCCGCCGCCACGGCAATGCCGAATCGTATCTGGAAAAGCTGGCGGCGGAAGGTATTGCGGCATAAGGCGTTGGACGAATATGCGGTAACGCTGGACGAGGCGGTTCCTGTCAGCCGGCTGCCCAGTTTTGCCGAAGGGCTGGTGTCGGTGCAGGATTTCGGCGCAGCAGGCGGCGTATCTGTTAAACCCTAAAGACGGCGAACGGATTTTGATGCCCGAGCGCGCCGGGCGGCAAGACAGGGGCATATTTTGGAACTGGCGGATTGTCATGTTACCGCTTTGGATATTGATGCAGGCCGTCTGAAACGTGTGGGGACAATCTCGATCGTTTGGTTTTGGCGAAACTCGTAAAACTCGTTTTCAGACGGCCTCCTATACTGCGCCGATGCGCGGGATTTGGCGGCATGGTATGATGGAAAACAGTTCGACGCGGTTTTTGGCCGATGTCCCGTGCACTGCGTCGGGCGTCGCGCCGCAATCCCGACATCAAATGGTCGCGCTGGCCGACTGACGCGGGTGAAAAACCGCCCGCCAGCAGGAAGCCTTGTTAGACGCGCTTTTGGCAAACCCTGACGAAAAACGGCAGGATGTTGCTGGCAACCTGCTCGGTTTTTGTGGAAGAAAACACACAGCAACTGCAAAAAATTCCTCAACCGCCATGCCGATGCAAAACCAGCCGGAGAGCATGTGCTTTTACCGAACAAATACCAAGATGGCTTTTTATTACGCGCTTATTGAAAAACAGTAAACTGTTTCTGCTGCCGCTTTTGCTGGCCGTATCGTTGCACGCGTCGGGCGAAGGCATCAACGCGACCCGCGCCGAAGCGGTTTTGACGGCTCGGGGCAGCTTGCCGTGAGCAGCCGTTTCCAAGTCGAATTGCCCGACCAGCTCAAGCAGGCGCTCAGGCAGGGCGTGCCGCTCAATTTCACCTTGCCGCCAGCTTTCCGCGCCGACCGTGGCGGCTCACCGTTTCCGCATCGGCCAGTTCGTCACCATGTCGACAGCAGCGTCCAATACAAACTCTCGTTCCATCTCTGACCAACCGTTACCGCGTAACGGTTGGTACGTTCTCCACCGAATACGACCAGCTTGAAACCGCTCTGCGCGGCATAGGGGCGATTGCCAACTGGAAGGTACTCGACAGCGGTACGCTCAGCGGCGTTTCGCCCAAAGAAGCCAAAAGCGGAAGTCCGCCTGCTGATGAGTACGGCAAAACCGCCGAAGCCTTTTTCAAATCAATGCACTGACTTCTAAAACTGGCATCTTGATTCAGGCTGGAAGTCATTGTCCATCACCAGGAATAAACTATGCGGCGCTTTCTCCGATCGCCGCGCTGCTTTGCGGTGTTGTTGCTTTACGGCTCGACCGTCGCCACCGGCAGCGGCAGCAGTTTGGCCGACTATTTCTGGTGGATGATTGCGCTGCGTGCGTGCTGACGGTGGTGTTGGCCCGGTGCTGGTGTTGCGTATGCTGCTGCTGATGCGCGACGGCAGCAGCGGTGTGTTCGGTTCGCAGATTGCCCGGCGGCTGTCGGGGATGTTCACGCTGGTGGCGGTGTTGCCGGGCGTGTTTTTTTGTTCGGCATTTCCGCCCAGTTTATCAACGGCACGATTAATTCCTGGTTCGGCAACGATACCCACGAAGCCCTTTGAGCGCAGCCTGAACCCTGAGTAAATCCGCAGCTGAATCTGGCAGTGGACAACGCAGTCAGCAATGCCACGCCGGTGCAGATTGATTTGAAATCGGCGCATCGTCGCTGGACAACGATTTGGCCAAGGCATTGGAGGAAAACGCGAAGAGGGGCGAATTCGCTCAGCTTGCGCTTTACAATGTCGAACGCGGCAAATTTGAGAAAAGCATCAACCCGCTGAAGTTGAATCAGCCGGCAATCGGCGCGCAGGATAGGGAATTGCTGCTTCAGTCCGGTTCGGTGCGCGGGCTGGAAAAACATCGGCAACATCCTGTATGCGCAGGGTTGGCTGTCGCTCGGCAACATCCGCGGGCAGGATTATGCGCTGTTTTTCCGCCAGCCGATTCCGAAGAACGTGGCGGAAGATGCGACGCTGATTGAGTCGGCGCGGGCGAAATATGCCGAGTTGAGCTACTACCAAAAAGGTTTGCAGACATTTTTCCTAGTTACGCTGCTGGTGGCGACCCTGCTGGCGATTTTCTTGGCCTTGGTCATGGCGCTTTACTTTGCCCGCCGTTCTCGTTGAGCCCGTTTTGTCGTTGGCCGAGGGGGGCGAGGGCGGTGGCCCAGGGCGATTTCACGCAGAGGCGGCCTATTTTCCGCAATGACGAGTTCGGCCGTCTGACCCACTTGTTCAACCATATGACCGAGCAGCTCGCGATTGCCAAAGAGGCCGACGAACGAAACCGCCTGCAACAGGAAAGCTGCGCGGCATTATCTCGAATGTGCATTGGAAAGCCTGACAACCGGTGTGATTACGCTGGACTCGGCAGGTCGTCTGAAAACCTTTAACAAAGCCGCCGAACGGATTTTAGGTGCTGCTCATGCCGCTGTCCGGCAGCATCTGGCAGGGATTGAACGGCCAGTCGCCGCAACAGACCATTTTGGCGGAAGCCTTCGCCGCGATTGCGGAAACGGCGGGCGGCAGCAAACCGGTTCAGGTCGGATATGCCGCGCCTGACGATGCGCGCATCCTGTTGGGCAAGGCAACCGAGCTGCCTGACGACAACGACAACGGCCTGGTCGATGGTCATCGACGACATTACCGTGTTGGTTCGGGCGCAGAAAGAGGCGGCATGGGTGAGGTGGCCAAGCGGCTGGCGCACGAAATCCGCAATCCGCTTTACCCCCATCCAGCTTTCCGCCGAGAGTTGGCATGGAAATTGCATGACAAATTGACGAACAAAGCGCCCATATCCTGACGCGCTCCACCGATACCATCATCAAACAGGTGGCCGCGCTGAAAGAAAATGGTCGAAGCGTTCCGCAATTATGCGCGGGCCCCGTCGTTGAATTTGGAAAAACATGATTTGAACTGCCTGATTGAGGAAGTTTTATTGTTGTATGAAGGCGGCGCGTGACATTCACGGCCAAACTCAGTAAGATACCGCTGTGGATTGCAGCCGATACCACCGCCATGCGGCAGGTGTTGCACAATATTTTCAAAAAATGCCGCCGAAGCTGCGGAAAGCGACGGACAACCGTCTGTTACCGTGACTACGGGCAGACGGAAGACGGAGCGGAAGCGGTTTTGACCGTATGCAACAACGGCAAGAGCTTCAGCAAAGAGATGCTGCATAATGCTTTCGAGCCTTATGTAACCGACAAAACCGACAGGCACAGGATTGGGGCTGCCCGTCGTCATAATCGAAGAGCACGGAGGCCGCATCAGCCTGAGCAACAGGCCGGACGGCGGTGCTTATGTCAAAACAGCCTTACCCCGATTGGTAGAAACTTATGCGCAGCAGTGATATTTTGATTGTAGATGATGAAGTGGGTATCCGCGATTTACCTCGGAAATCCTCCAGGACGAAGGTTATTCCGTGGCTTTGGCGGAAAAATGCCGAAGAAGCGCGCCAACTGCGCCATCAGGTTCGTCCGGCTATGGTTCTGCTTTGATATTTGATGCCCGACTGCGACGGCATCACCCTGTTGAAGGAATGGGCGAAAAACGGCAGCTCAACATGCCCGTGGTGATGATGAGCGGTCACGCCAGCATCGATACCGCCGTTGAAGCCACCAAAATCGGCGCGCTGGATTTCCTGGAAAAGCCGATAACCCTGCAAAAGCTGCTTTCCACGGTTGACCGTGCGCTGAAACACGGTGAGATGCAGGCGGCTTCCGGCCTGTCTCTCGACAAGCTCGGCAATAGTCCGGTCATCCAAGATTTGAACCACAAACCTGAAGCCGCCGCCAAACAAAGCGGTCCGGTGCTATTAAGCGGCGAAGTCGGTTCGCCGTTTGAATTAGTAGCGCGCCATCTCCGTAAAACGGTACGCCTTGGGTGGAACCGGGCCAAGGTGGAACATATCGTCGATACCCCGCTGGAACTGTTGCAAAAGCGACCGGCGGCGTGCTGTATGTCGGTGATATTGCACAGTACAGCAAGAATATCCAAAACGGCATCGTGTTCCTTTTTGGGTAAGGCCGACCGTTATAACGTCCGCATTATCGCTGCCAATAGCCGCGGTAATGAGGAAAACTCGCAGTGCAGGACGGCAGGCTGCCTGAATTGTTGTCGAAAACTGGCTGTCGCCCTGCCGCCGTTGCGCAGTCAGCCGGACGATATTGCTTTTTGGTCAACCAAATCGTTACCGAGTGGCTCGACACCCAAAAATCCAACCGGTCACTCAGCAGCGGCGCATTGGCCGTATTGCGCCAGTACGAATGGCCGGGCACTTTTCGACCAACTGCGCGGCGTTGTCAAGAGTTTGGCACTGGGGCGGACGGCGGCGAAGTGGAAGAGCAGGGAAGTCGGCACGGCTTTGGGCAGGACTTCGCAATCTTTTCTTCCGAAATCGTCGGCGGTTTCAATTTCAATATGCCGTTGCGCGAGTTGCGCGAAGAATTGGAACGCCGTTATTTTGAATACCACATCGCGCAGGAAGGGCCTGAATATGAGCCGCGTGGCACAAAAGGTCGGGCTGGAGCGGACGCATTTGTACCGCAAGCTCAAACAGCTCGGCATCAGCGTATCGCGCCGTTCGGAGATAAGGGCGCGGACGAGTAAACCGTCAATTGTTTTTATCTGTTGATGAATCGGAGGCCGTTTGAAAATATTTCAGACGGCCTCCGATTTTGCTTCAAAGCGAAGATATCAGTCTATATGCGGATGTTGCGCCGCAAGGATCTCGCGCTTGCGCTGCAATTCTTTAATCCGTTCATCGATGGCTTCACATGCTTTCCTCAATCCGGTCACGATGTTCGGCCAGCAATTCTTTTGGCTTCGCTTTTGTCGCTGGCCAGCGGCTTGCCGCCGGTAGAGCGGCTTGTTGGCCGGTTCATGCATCAGCTTTGGCCGCCATCAGGCCGGACAGGCCGAATATCATCAGATAGAAGGCCGGAATGTGCAGATTGCGGGTGGTTTCCACCAAAAACGAAGTAATGGTCGGGGGTTAGGCCGGCCAAGACGATTGAAATGTTGAACACCACGGCCAGACCGCTATAACGGATGGAAGTCGGAAACAGCGCCGGCAGGGTTGCCGCCATCACGCCGATTAACATGTTCAACGACAAGGCCAGCACCAGCAGGCCGAAGAAAATAAGAACGGGCTTGCCAGTTGTCAGCAGGCAGAAAGAAGGCCACGAAAAACAAAAAGAGACAAACTGCCGGTGAGGATAAAACGGGCGGCGGCCGTATTTGTCGCTCAACCAGCCGATAAGCGGTTGTACGAACAGCATCCCTATCATGACCGCGATGATAATCAAAACCCCGTGGTTTTCAGGATAACCGAGGTTGTGGGAGAAGTAGCTGGGCAGATAAGTCAGCAGCATGTACAGGTAACATTGGTAGTCAGTACGATGCCGCTGCATATCAAAAAGTTGCGTTTGTGCTTTCAAACAAATCGCGCAAACTGGTTTTGTTTTTCTTCTCATGCGGCATATTGACGGTATGTTCTTGAAAACGGGTGTTTCGTCCAAAGCATGCCGCAAATACAAACCGATGATGCCCAGCGGCAGCGCAAGGAAAAACGGTATGCGCCAGCCCCACCCATAAACTTGCTATCGCCCAACAGCAGATGGAGCGCGGAAACCATACTCGCACCCAGCAAGAATCCCAGAATCGAACCGAAGTCCAACCAACCTGCTATAAAGCCGCGCCTGCGGTCAGGGCGAGTATTCGGCTACGAAAATCGACGCGCCGGCATATTCCCCGCCCACCGAAAAACCCTGTGCGATTTTCAAAAAGCAGCAGGATAATCGGCGCCCAAATTCCGATGGAGTCGTACGACGGAATCAGACCGATGCCGAAAGTGCTGAGCGACATGACGATAATCGTCATCGCCAATACCCGCTGCCGGCCTATTTTTGTCGCCGAGTGCTCCGAATACCTAAAGCCGCCCAACGGGCCGGAAAAATAAACGGAACGGAAACGTACCCAGTGCGGCAATCGTCTCGCACGCTGGGCGATGCGTCGGGGAAAGATTTTACCGAGTGCGAAAGCCACAAAGCCATATACGCCGAAATCAAACCATTCAATGGCGTTGCCTCAAGGCCGCGGCCGAGATGGCTTTCTTGGTGTCTGCACGTTCAATAATCGTAATATCGTTAAGTTTCAAAGCGTCTGTGCGTTTTAGCTATCAAACCGTACCTCCTTTATCTTAAGTTATTGTTCAGACGCGGCGGAATTGCCTGTGCAATGTGAAAGGCGGGATGGAAAATCAGCGCCGGATTTGGATATTTCAAAATGAAAATGTGATGGTTTTTATAAGTTATTCATTATTATAACATAAAATTTTACGATTATTCGAACTTAGTGAAAATTTGTTTCTTTTATTAATTTTTAATGTTACTGCTGTTGTATTAAAAAGGCTGTCGGGCGAAGGTATCGAATGGTTTGGAAAATACTGATGAAACATACGAATAATGCCAATCTTGATGAATTTTTCAGAAGATTTTTCCAGTAAGGATTTTGCCCGATTCGGGATGGAAATAACGGGTTCATTTCAGCGGTAACTTCTGCTCCCGTTCGGCGCAAATATTGAAAATTAAGATAACGGCATTGGACGATGCCTTTCAGACGGTATTTTAAACGGGGAAAAACGTAAAAATGTTTTCCACTTACAATGCTTTACCTATAGATGAATTTCTGTAAAATAGGCCGTCTGAAAAATATCAGGCCGCTTACTAAAAAATAAGAAATTCGAAGGCCGCCGATATAGGCAGGCCGTCTGAAACTACAAAACGGGATACGGACAATGAACGAAACGGAACGCTTCGCGTGGTTGCAACTTGCTTTCACACCCTATGTCGGCAGAAAGCTTCTGATTTCTGCTGCGAATATTTCGGCAGTGCGCAGGCCGCATTGGATGCGCTGGCAGAAAAATCGCCGCTCTGGTGCGCCACAGCAGGCGGCAGAGGCTTGGCGTACGTCGAAAAGCGCCACTTGGCGCAAAAATCCGCCGAAGCCGCCTTAAAATGGGAAACGCAGGACGGCTGTCGGCCAATGCTGTTGCAAGACCAAGATTTTCCTGAAATGCTGACTCAGGGTATTACCGCGCCGCCGGTTTTGTTTTTTGGCGCGGCGACGCAGGGTTACTGCACAAATATTCCGCCGCCATC